>OBRJ01000380.1_pt1 | contig 27048 bp, 26 predicted proteins | sample 1494831 | NCBI WGS metagenome assembly OBRJ01 (sample SAMEA3360658, study PRJEB22359) | human gut metagenome | biome: ENVO:urban biome; feature: ENVO:human-associated habitat; material: ENVO:feces | place: Bangladesh | collected 2011
GAATAAAAAAAACCACTCGAAAAAATTTTCGGGTCGTTTTTTTCTTACCATTTATGGTGGTGCAGCTGCCCTTCCATCAGCATGCCGGGGAAGCCCTGCTGCCGCATGGCCTCATAAATAATAATGGCAACGGAATTGGAAAGATTCAGGCTTCTTGCCGCTTCGAGCATAGGGATGCGGATGGTATTTGCTTCATGTGCCATAAGGATTTCTTCGGGGATGCCCGCGCTTTCCTTCCCGAACATGATATAATCATTTTCGCCGTAGGTCACATCAGCGTAAATATGACGCGCCTTTGTGGATGCCATCCAGATTTTCGCATTGGGGTTCTTTTCGCAGAAGTCCTCGAAATTTTCATAATAGCGGATATCCAGAAGCTTCCAGTAATCCAGACCTGCGCGCTTGAGATATTTATCCTCAACGGAAAAGCCCAGAGGCTTAATCAGATGCAGGACGGAATTTGTCACTGCGCAGGTACGCGCGATATTGCCTGCGTTCTGAGGAATTTCCGGCTCCAACAAAACAATGTGCATAAAAAATCATTCCTTTCTTCTGCAAATTAGCATAGCATACCCGTTTGCAAAAAACAACTCCCCCTTTCCGGAGGAAATTTGCAGAACTCCTTGTATTTTGGTATATTTTCTATTGACATAAACAAGAACTCGTATTATTATTAAATAACAATAGTTATCATTTATAGAAGGGGTGTATTTGTATGAAGGAAACTGCGCAGCTTTTGCGAGAAAAAGGGCTGAAGGTCACCCCACAGCGTATTGCCGTTTATAATATGCTTTTGGGTACCACCGCGCATCCGAATGCGGAAATGATTTATAAAACACTGGAACCGACCAATCCCACCATGAGCCTTGCTACGGTCTATAAAACGCTTGATTTTTTCAAGCAGCTTGGTCTGGTGCAGGAATTGAACGTGGGCGAGTCAAGCTCCCGTTATGATGCTGTGGTGCGGTGTCATCCGCATACGGTTTGCCGTATCTGCGGCAGAGTGGATGATTTGCACATGGACGCATTGACAGAGGTTGCAAGAAAGCTTGTGCCGGATTTGGATTTTGCAGTGGAATGTGAACAGCTCATTCTTTATGGCATCTGCAAGGAATGTCAGGAAAAATAACCGCCGAAAAGAGTATCTTTCGCTGAGAGGATACTCTTTTTTCTTTGCAATTCTTAAGACTTTCTTACAATATTCGTGTCTTGTTGACATCCGTTTTTCGCCTTTGTTATACTGAGATAAAGATATAATCTCAGACAAGGGGGCGCACTCATGAAATATAAACGAAAGCTGGCACCTGCAACGACCTTTGATTTTGCCGCCATGGAAACATGGCTGTCCGACATGGCAGAGGACGGGTGGATTCCCGTTGACTTTCGGGGCGAAAAGGTAAAATTCCAGCAGGCAGAACCGCAAAAAAGAAGCTACCGCATTGCCATTCCGCGCTATTTCGATACCCAACCTACCGCAAAGCAGCTGGAGGAATATCATCAGCTTGGTTGGGAATTTATCTGTACCTACCGCTCCAAGGGCTATCTTCTGGCGAATATCACGGAGCATCCCCAAGAGCCTTACACAGACCCTGCCGTACAGAAGAAAAACATTGAGGAGCTTTATCAAGAGGAACGCTATCTTTATCTTGCAGGCATGGTTCTCGGCACTCTGTTTTTCGTCGGCTTAGGGCTGCTTACATGGCATTATTTAGGTCGAAATATCATAGACCCGAATTGGGTTTTGGAGTTTTATGGGCCAATCCTCTTCCTCCTTCTCGCTGTTTTCAATTTCTATGAGTTGCGTCTGCTCAAAAGGCTGAAAACAAGCTTGGAGCAAGGACTTCCCATCTCGCATGAGAAGGATTACACCAAAAAGCTGCAGCTCAAAAGAATCAGCAATCTCATTTACGCGATTCTGGGTATCACACTTCTCCTGCCACCCCTCTCGGACATCTATTCTGCTTTTAGACCGGACGAAACACAGGAGAAGGCTGCCGTTTCGGTTTCTCCTCTGCCTTATGTGCCGCTGGAAGAAATCACAAAAAGTGCCTCCGATACCGAAATCAGCCTCTATTCCGAGCCAACACTCTTTGCACCCCTGCTTTTGCAGACCACCGCGCGGGGAGATGCCTCGTGGATGACTACTACGCTTTTAGAGGTGCGCCCCTCCTTCCTGACGGAGCAGGCGTTTCTGACCTTAGGGGCAAACGGCACATTTCCCGATGCCTTCCTTCCCTCAACGGCAGAGCAGGCGTTGGTGCTTTCCTCTGATTCCTTTGACGAGGGATATTTTTATCAGGAAACAAGCGAGATGCAACGCCAGATGCTGACACTTCGCAAGGGCAACCGCCTTCTGATTGTGCGCTACCACGGCGAAAACAAATTGACCGATTCTCTGAGCGCCTTTCTCCCCTTGCTGGAGCAGGACTACACCATACAGGAATAACCGAAAACATCAAAAGGAGGACATTCTATGACGAAATGCAAAAGAAAGCTGCTCCCCGCAGAGCCATACGAAATTGATGCACTGGAAAGCTGGTTTTCCGACCTTTCCGCAGAGGGACTGCATGTGCAGAAGGCAAATGCCCTCTTTGCGACCTTCGCAGAGGGCGAGAAAAAGCGTCTGCTTTTCCGCATGGAGCCGAAGCAGGCCGGCGTTCTCTCCGCTCTGGATGAAAGCAAGGCGGAGGAACGGCATGCACAGCATAAGGAAAAGGGCTGGAGCTTTGTCTGCAAATTGGACTACTTCTATGTCTATGCCGCAGAGGAAGGTACGGCGGATTATTTCGCCACGCCGGAGGAAGAAGGCGCATACTACCCCGATAGTCTGAAGGGAAACAAATTCTTCAACTTCATCCATATAGAGAACCTGCTTCTTGTTGTGCTGATTGCAGCTTATATTTTCATTCTGCACAGACAGACCACATACGACTGGGTAGAGGGTTTCGCCAATTCCTTCTGCAACCTTCCCGTTTTTGTTTTTGCCATATTAGCCGGGCGGCGCAGCCGTGGTTTCGTCAAGCTGCAACGCTCTCTTGCGGCAGGCGAGCCGCACCATCAGCCGACCGATTGGCAGACAGCCCGTCTGCGGCGGAAGCATCGGTTCCATTATGTCTGCGTTATCGGGATGATTACATTCTTCCTTCTGCCGCTCCTGCCCTTTGTATTTTCCTTTTCCGACCGACCGATTGCAGAGGTAAAGCAGCCCCTGCCAATGATTTCTCTGGCGGAGCTGGAAAATAACCCTGATTTTTACGCTGTGGACAGCTATTATCAGCGGGACGGCAATGCCAAGGAGGACTGGTGGAAGCGGGAAGCAAATCTGGTCGACTCCCATCCGACCTTCGGCTCTCCTGTTGACCTTGCCTATAATCAAGCAGGGCGGATTCCGAATCAAACAGATGCGTTAGGCGAACCGTATGAATCGGTGCTTTGGGTGGAATATCGCAGGCTTGCACCCTTCCTTTCCCCGAAGGAATACCTGGAAGAATTCATGGAGCATTATTCTTCTTGGTACACAGATTACGAATGTCGTACATTGGAGGATACCCCATTTGACTACGCCCTTCTGGCAAAGAGCAAAGAACGAACAGAGCTGTATCTGGTTTCGGGGCAGACGCTTTTGGAGCTGGACTATTGCTATGGTAATGTGGATTTGACAAAGCATTATGACCTATACGAAAAGGCACTGAAGGAAATGCAATAAAATAAGGCAGTGAACATCCCGTTTGGGTTGGTTCACTGCCTTTCGTTTTACTGATTTAAAATCTGACAGGTGTACGCATTGATGAGATATGGCTTTTCCTCATCCATCAGATAAATGCGGTAGCATGGCTCCAGATTGATCGAGGCAACGCCATCCGCCGCGGTATTGCTTTCCATCCGCGCATAGCCAAGCTCCATGCGGTCAATGGTTGCTTCCTCCGCATGCTCGCCCTTTTTCCATTCGCGCATGAAGGCAAGCAGGGCTTCATCCGCATAGCTTAAATCCTGCTTTTCGCCTGTATAGCCGCGCACAGGGTAATAATTGAAGGTGATGTTCTGAATTCCATCGGCGGTGACGAAAAAGGAGAAATAATTCGCAAAAACCTTCTCCCGTTTATACTGCCCGAAGAAATTCACCCGAAAGCCATCGCTCTCCTCCGCAATAATGGCATCGCCATAGCTGCCAAAGAAATGCTCTGTATTATCAATGAATTTCTGTGCTTCTCTGAGGGCTTCTGTCTTGGTCATCTCGCCCTTGCCGCTTTTCACTGCTTTCGTTTCCCAGACACCGCGCGCACCGCTCATGGTCAGACTGCTCTGTTTTCCCTGATAGACCGTTTCGCCGCCCTTTGTGGAAACGGTTGTGCGCGCACTGCCGAAAAACAGCCGCTCCAGCGTTTCCTTATTATAGGAGGGCAGCTCCACCGCCAGACGGGACATGGGTGGATGCTCTGTCAGAAGGTCGGTATACATGGTGATCCCGTTTCGCGAAAGCACCTCAAAGATGGAGCGCTCCTGTGCCGCCGTCATGGTGTTTTCCCGATTCTGGTTATAATTCAGCCCTGCCAGAAGTACATTCAGCAGTACCAGCAAAACAATCACAAACTTTTTTGCATTGCTCCATTCCATGCCCTTCCTCCTTTCTTCTGCACAGTTTCTTCTGCACAGTTTCTTCTGCATATTTCCTTTGTCGCTTATTCTCCTGCCGTTACGCCCGTTAAATCCTTTTCCTGCTCCGTATCCACCACGAAGGTATACTCATAGAGGGTAACGAACCATTTCAGGCGGATATCGCCCGTCAAATCCACATGATAGCCCAATGCAACATTCTTAACATCGGTGATATCCTTATCCTCGACAACGGCCTTATAGGTCTTATTTGCATCATCCAGTGCATCGATGAACTGGACGTTAATCTTCTGATTTTTCTCTGCGGCTTCGCTGAAATTGACCGCATAGCGGCGGTATTCCTTGACCGCCTGATTTCGCAGCGTTACCTCAATGGCATGAGATGCACCGATGCGATCCTTCACATTCTGCGAAAGATTCACCGGCAGGTTATCCACTGCATAATCAAAATAATACACAACCTCATTATTGATGGTGCGCTCGATATCCGCCAGATAAATATCCGTTTGCAGGGAATCATCATTTTTCAGAAAATTACAGCAAATCTGATAGCCCTCAAGCAAGCCCGTTCTGTCATTGCCGGCGTAGTTTTCATAGCTGTAATATTCCAGCATACGCACATCGGGGCGATATTTCACAACCGTCTGGCTGTCACTGAAGGTATAGGTGCCGTCCTCGTCACGCTCGCTCCAGTCCACAGAGAAATTGCGGAAGAAATTTTTCACCGTATTTTCCAATGCGGCACGGCTCGGCTCGCCATCCTTTTCAAAGGCAAACTCCTGCTCCAGAGCAGCATATTCATAGGGCAGATATGCCCACTGCGGCAAAAACATATTGCGCCACAGCACCGATGCACTGGTGCGCTGCCCTGTGGAGATATAACGCATATCGCCGTCATCCGCCATCAGGGAATCATAGAGCGCGACAGATGCGCCGCCGCCCTCGCAATGAAACGCGACACATTCATTCGTATCGGAATTGACGAAATAGGCGTAGCTTTCCTCACCGCTCCTTCTGGCAGGCACAATTGTGATATAATCGAACTGCTCCAGCTTCTGGTTTGTTTTCAGTTCCTTATAATTTTCCAGATATTCCTCCGAAGCAATCATAAAATCATACTGCATGACAATGCAGCGCGCCGCCAAAATTTTTTTCCAATCAGCGGTTGTTTTCTGAGGGGATGCGCCGCTTTGGGACAAAATCTCTCCCAGAGCCTTATTCGCCGTTTCCAGAAGCGTACTATTCCCCACATTATCGGGATAATAGACCGAAAAGGTGCCTTCGCCCTCCCCAACCGCGTAACGGGTAGCAAGAAGGACATCCCCATCCGCCTCCTCCTTGCCGAAGCTCAGCTGCTTCGTCAGGGCATAAAAAAAGTTATGGCCGCTTGTTCCTTCCAGCCATAACTCTCCTGTCTGATAAATCGCAGTTATGACCAAAGCAACAATGATAAAATTTGTAATCCTGTATACTTTCATTTGATCTCACCGCTTTTTCTATTCAATTTATTTTTATCTGATTTTTTATTTTTTCGCACCCATGCCGGGCAGCGCAATCATCCGCTGCAGCTGATTTTTCACCTGCTGGGGCACCTGCTTGATGACCGTTGTGGTCTTGTCTTCTCCCTCTGCGGCAAAGGAAATATAGTTATTCCCTCTGCTCAAGGGCAGGGTTTCGCTGAACAGCCCCATAGAGCCAACAGTTACGGTTTCTTTGTGGGTTTCGACCATATTGCCGAAACGATCCATTTTGGATACCGTAAAAGTAATATCCGTGCCGGGCTTCGCTTCCCCATAGAGAATTCGGCTGCTGTCAAAGGTACATTCCACCTCATCGCCGCCGATTTGTAGCCCACTTGTAATATTCACCGAAGAAGCAAATACACTGACAGGAGAAAAGGAAAACACTGCCGCCAAAGCCAAACCAATGAGTTTTTTCCTATATGCTTTCATTCCTGTCACCTCCTCTGCAATCTCATCATATTCGGAAAAGCCGTTCCATTCTCGTTCCATTCTATTGTATGGAAATTTCTGCTTTTTGTCTACTATGATTATATCGCAGGAAGATTACAATTATGTTACAACGCCCTTACAGTTCTATAACAATCTGCTCAGACAAGCGCGCCGCGGTTAAGCCATTTGTCTGAGGTGCTGTTTTCGCCTGTATTTCGGCGTAATATTATGCCTTCTGTTCCTCCCTTTCATATTCCAGAATCGGGCGTTCCTTCGGGAACCACATAATCATCGTTGTTCCCTTGCCATATTCGCTTTCTGCCGTCAGCTTACCGCCGTGGCTTTCCATAATTTCCTTCGCAATGGCAAGCCCCAGACCTGTGCCGCCCATGGCACGGCTGCGCGCCTTATCCACACGATAGAAGCGTTCAAAAATACGGGGTAAATCCTCTCTTGTGATGCCCATGCCCGTATCCTTCACATGAATCTTATAGAAATGCTCCTCCTCCGTAATGAAAATGCGGATGCTCGCCTGCTCTAAGCTGTACTTGATGGCATTGGTCACAATATTATTCACCACCTGCCCCACGCGGTCTCTGTCACCGAAAACAACCACCTCATGCTCATACGGCTCAAAGGTCAGCGTCTGATGCTTGGCTTCCGCATGGATTTTGTTCTGGCGGACAGTCATGCTGAGGAATTCGTTCATTTCGATTTTCGTAATATCCAAACGCACCTGCTTATTATCAAAACGCGTCAGCTGCAGCAAATCACGCACCAGAAATGCCATACGGTCTGCTTCGCTGTTGATGATGCCAAGGAACTCCTGCGCAATCTCCGCATCCTCCATAGCACCGTCCAGAAGGGTTTCCGTATAGCTTTTTACGGTTGTCAGCGGTGTTCGCAGCTCATGCGACACATTCGCCACAAATTCCTTTCGCATATCGTCCAGCTTTTTCTGCTCTGTGATATCCTGCAAAACAACAACCACGCCTTCGACCTCGCCCCTTTTATCGTAATAAGGAGAGAAATTCGCATTGATAAATTGCTTGCCGACAGGGAAAATAACCTTCTTAGAGGGCTCATTCCCCATATCCAGATAGACAGAGGAGCTGATATCATACGCACGGATAAATTCCGTAAAATTCATTTCGATTTTTTCCAGACCAAGCATTCCCTCTGCCGCCGTATTGGCAAGCATCAGCTCGCCGTCCTTACTGAAGGAAATCACGCCGTCACTCATGTTATGCAGGAGAATTTCCAGACGATTTTTCTCTCTTGAAATTTCTGACATATTCTTGGAAAGCTCCGCCGCCATGTTGTTAAAGCTGCTTGTCAGCTGACCGATTTCATCATTGCTGCGCACCGTTAGGCTCTGATCCATATTCCCTTCTGCCAGATTTTTCGCGCCCGTTGTCAGCGCAAGAATCGGGCCCGTCAGTGTCTGCGCAAAAACATAGCCCATCACTGCCGCCAGAAACAGCGCAATCATAACCGCCGCAACAATCGTCTGCGTGGTTTTATCCAGACTGGTCTGCATATCGCTTGCGTCCAATCTGGTATAGATGATATAGGAGGGGGTTGTCCCGCTCGTCTGCACAGGTGTGGCATAGCTCATCCATTCACGCAAAAGCCCGAAGGAATCGGTGCTTTTTTTCTGTGTGGAAAAGGAGGTCATGCCGTTCATTGCCGCAATAATCGCCTGATCCGTATAAACCGGATAGGGTGCCTCCGTTACGGTGGTGGAGGCAATCGTTTCTCCATCCGTATTGAGAATATTGCCCTGTATGCCGACGGCATTTGATACGGTTTTTAAGAGCTTCTCCTGAAATTCCTCATCCTTGCCGCCCTCAATCACCTGTTCATTGATTCTCTCCGCATAGGTTGCCAGCTCCTGTCTGGATTTATCAATCTCGATATTTCGCAGGCTGAGCAGGATATAGGTGCCGCTGACAATCATCACAATCAGCACCAGCCCCAGATACATGATAATTAACTTCCATTTAATACTTCGCATTCGCAAAAGCTTCTCCCTCGTTTTTCTCAGCAGTCAAAATAATACCCTACGCCTCTTTTTGTGAGGATATAAACCGGCTTGCCGGGGTCATCCTCGATTTTTTCACGCAAACGGCGAATGGTGACATCCACTGTCCGCACATCGCCGAAATATTCATAGCCCCAGACCTTCTCCAGAAGCGTTTCTCTGGAAAAAACCTGTCCCTTCTGCGCGGAAAGGTATTTCAGAAGCTCAAATTCTCTGACGGTCAGATCAATGATTCTCCCATCCTTCCGCACCTCATACCGATCGGGGTTGATATCCAGCTTGCCAAAATTCTCCTTTCCGGCAGGTGCCTGTTCGGGAGTCTCCTCGCGCACAACGGATTTTCTGAGGTTCGCCTTCACCCTTGCCATCAGCTCTCTGACACCAAAGGGCTTGGTCACATAATCATCCGCTCCCAGCTCCAGCCCCAGCACCTTATCCAGCTCCTCGGCTCTTGCCGTCAGCATGATAATCGGGGTATTTTTCTTTTCTCTGATTTTTTTGCAGACTTCGTAGCCATCCATCTTCGGCATCATAATATCCAGCAGAATCAGATCCGGATTTTCCTCCATGGCTTTCTGCACGCCTTCCTCCCCATCTGCCGCCGTGATGACGGTATAGCCCTCCTTTTTCAGGTTAAACGCAATAATATCGACGATGTTTTTCTCATCATCGACAATCAGAATTTTTCTGTCCATAGTGTCCTCTCCCCCTCGGAAAGTCTTATTCTTCATTCTATTCTTCTTCGATTATACTAGAAAGTGCCGCAAAAGTAAACAAAACCGCTTGGCATCCAATATTTGACGAAGCTTTTGCTTGCCAAGTTTCACCAAAAATGCTATTTTGTAAGAAAAAAGCGAAAAAAATCAAGGAGGGTGTTTCATGGGTATCCTAGGCGCAAAAAATAAGGTTATCGCAGGCGACTATATCGGCGGCAAAATTATGCATTCCGGCGGCAAGGTGGTTTTATCCGTCAGCCTCGGCAATATGATTATTCTCAACAAAAAAATGGTTGCCTCCCACAAAATCGAAAGCGAGGTCAAGGGCAATCATAAAATTTCCGTTACCTTCGCAGACGGAAGGAAAAGCCTGCTCGAATTGGATGATGCGCTTTGCACCGCTTTATTGGCGCAGCTGTTTTAACCACCTGCCGCAATCAAAAAAGGAGCCTCTTGCAAAAAAGGCTCTTTTTTCATTCCAACAGGGATTTTATTTTATTTTTTCGCCCTCGGCGCAATCAGCCCCGCAAGAGAATTAGTAGGCAAGTGATGTTATCGTTCCAAGAAAAGCTCTTTTCCAAATGCTTCCGCGCAAACAGTATGAATCACAATGATAAGCAGGTTTCCCCCTGTTCCTTGGAATGTCCTTTTTCTTGCAATCACACGCCTCGTCAAACTGGAAGTTGTTTATTTCTTCTTTTTGGGTTTTGGGGCTGGCAGTTCATCATACATTGCATGAAACAAGCCTGTCAAAAATTCCTTATTATCAACTTCATCTACCAACAACATCTCTTTTGCTCCCTCATAGGGCAATTCATACGGAGCTGTCGGCATATAACTAATTGCTGATTTTACTGGTTTAACAAGTAATCTATCATCATAGATACCGCCTACAATCTTGCCACGATAATAAATAATAAATTCTCCCATCATAGCTCGATAAGTAATTTCTTCTAACTCAGATAGCTGCCCTAAAATAAACTCTAAGTATTCCTTGCTTGATGCCATATTTCACCTCCAACTTCGTTTTTTACGCTTTCTTAATCGGATGTCTAATTACAGTTTTCCATTTCTCTGGAGCAACCTTTCTTGCATCAGACATATAAATCTCGTGGTGCAATCTATCTTTGTTAATATCATTAACATACCCATTTTGTTCTAAATAAGCATCCATAAGAGCAACAGTTGCCGGCTCATTATCAAAAGAACCTATATGCATAATTTGAACGCACAAGCCCTCATCAATCGTAAGATACTCTGCTAACGAACAATCAACTTTCTTCTTTTTCGTTGCTGTTTCTACCGCCCAGTTAAAATCTGTTTTAGAAATGAAATCAGGCAAACGAATAACAGAAATCCAGTTGAAAGCAGATTTATTTGTATAATCTACACCCACAACATCATCCTGCCACCAAAAACCTTCCAATGGCGGAACAACATATTCAAAAAAGCCTTCAATTTTATAATCGGTCTTGTAACTCATTTTTAAGGTGTATGCAACAGCATATAGAATACTGATTGCTTGTTGATATGCCCCGCCTTCTTCATTTGGATTGCCTTTTCCTCTAACTGCAATATAATTTGCCTTAGGTACATTTACAATCTCTGGTTTATTCTTAGGCATATAAAATTCTTTAAATTCTTTCTTAAAATCAAAAGCCATAACAACCTCCAAAATACCGATTTATCTTTACAAACTGCGGTACCATTCGGCTCCGAAGCCACTGCATTTTCGTTTTACAATCTTTTTTCAAGTGCCACCCTTCTATCCTCGTAGCCCGGTTTGCCCAGAAGCGCAAACATATTTTTCTTATACGCCTCAACCCCCGGTTGGTCAAAGGGGTTTACATCCAGAAGATAGCCGCTGATGCCGACTGCCTTTTCAAAGAAATAAACCAACGCCCCAAAATGATAAGCGTCCATCTTATCCAGCGCAATCACCAGATTGGGCACGCCGCCGTCCATGTGGGCGAGCATTGTGCCTGCAAATGCCTTGCTGTTGACGAAATGGATTTCCTTTTCCGCAAGGAAATTCAGCCCATCCTCATCCTGTGCATCAAACGGCACCACTGCGGCAGATTTCGGCGTTTTCACCCAAAGCACCGTTTCAAAGAAGCACCTAAGGCCATCCTGAATATACTGCCCGATGGAGTGCAAATCCGTTGAGAAATTCGCCGCCACAGGGAAAATGCCCTTATGCTCCTTCCCCTCGCTTTCGGCGAAAAGCTGCTTGAACCATTCCCCGAAGGAGGTCAAATGCGGCTCATAATTTGCCAGAATTTCAACCGTTTTGCCCTGCTGATAGAACAAATGGCGCAGTGCGGCATACTGATAGCAGTCATTTTCCCTTAAATCAGGGTTACTGTATTTTTCTCTTGCATCCGCCGCGCCCTGCATCACAGCATCAAGCTCCACACCGGCAGCTGCCATCGGTAAAAGCCCGACAGGAGTCAGCACGGAAAAGCGTCCGCCGACATCATCGGGGATGACAAAGGTTTCGTAGCCCTCTCTGTCGCACATGCCCTTCAGCGCGCCCTTTGCGCGGTCGGTTGTGGCAAAAATACGTTTTGCGGCTTCTGCCTTTCCGTATTTTTTCTCCAGAAGCTGCTTGAAAATACGAAAGGCAATCGCAGGCTCTGTGGTCGTGCCGGATTTGGAAATGACGTTGACGGAAAAATCCCTGTCTCCCAGAATTGCCAGAACATCATTCAGATAGGCAGAGCTGATGTTATTCCCTACGAAATAAATATCGGGGGTGTCTTTTTTTCGTTCATTATAAAACGGGGTCTTGATGAAATCGAGCGCCGTTCTCGCCCCCAGATAGGAGCCGCCGATACCAATGACAATCAGCACCTCGCTGTTTGCCTGTATGCGTGCCGCCGCCTTTTTGATGCGGTCAAATTCTTCCTTATCGTAATTTACGGGCAAATCCACCCAGCCTAAAAAGTCATTGCCCTTGCCTGTTTTTTCATGAAGCGCATAATGACAGCGCTCCACCTCCTTTTGCAGTGCAAAAACCTCGTCCTTTTTGATAAAATCTCCTTTCAGAGAAAAAGAAATACCCATAGGAAATCCCCCTCCTTTTTTCATAAGTACAATTCCAATATCAATATATTACCACAAAAAAGCCGTTCCGCAGCAGAAATCTGCGGAACGACTCTCTTTTTTTCGCTATTTTTTTATTGTGTTCCCTTGACGATGATTTCGGGCACAGCCTCCTGGATAATTTCCTTATCCACTTCCTTTTCCTCCGTCACCTCGCCGTTGATACGCGTAATGCGGATGGTGCTTTTCTTCTGCCCTGCCTTGCCCTGCTGGATGACCTTCTGATAGCTCGAAGGCTTGGTATCATCATACTGCGTTTGGTAGGTCTTTGGCTCCACTGCCGTCAGCACCTGTGTTTCCACTGTTTTTACGGAAATCTTCGGCTTCTGTACCGGCACATTGATAACCTGCCCTACACGAATCCCGCCGGTAAGATTTGCGCCTTCATTCAGCTGATTCAGCTTTTCCACCGTTGTTTTAAATTCATTTGCAATCAGATACGGCGCATCGCCGGACTGAACGGTATAGCTCTGGGTTGCCTCTGTGGTGGATTCCAATACCTTCACGGCATCCTCCTGCTCCAGAATCTGCGTGGAATCCACAAATTCCTTCACAACCTCAACATCCTCCTGCCAGCTGATTTCCGCATCCTCCGCAACGCCCTCCTTGGGCATAAGGTCGGTCTGCACCTGCTTGAGCACGGCATTCGCCGCTTTTTCATTTGCAAGGATGGCAACCTTTTCACTATCCACTGTAATAATCGCCGCTTCCACCTTATACGTCACCTTGCTGCGCATTTTCGGCAGCAAATGCTCCATCGTGCAGACATCCTTCTTCTCCTTGGAGCCGATATGGATGCCCTCCACCTTAATTTTCTCGTTAATCTGCACCTTCGAGCCGACAATACCCTCCAGCTGACTTTCCAATGTGGCAGTCAGCTCCTTCGCCGTTACCTTTCTGGTTTCCAGAATCCCGACCTGCTCATCCGCGATATAAACCGCAGAGCCGTTTTTGCGCACAAAGAGAAACACGATGAATAAAATCACTATAATCCCAATCAGATAAAGTGCATTGCGGTTCAGCTTTTTGCCGTCCTTTTTGCCGCGCTTTTTTTCTGTGGGCCTATTGCGGTTCGTTCTGCCTGTTTTTTTGCCTTTTGTATTTTTTCTGTCCCGTCCGGCAGGTGTTCCGCTGCCATAGGGCACACGCTCCTCCCGTTTCGGGAACAATGTATCCGCCATGGGTTTTCCCCCTTATTTCTTCAAATTCTGACAACTGATGCTTTTATTTTATGATATCCACAGGAAGATTGCAAGCAAAAGGCAAAATTTCCGTTTTTCTGTAACGAAACTGTAAGATAAGCCATTCCACAGAAGCTCGTTTGCATCAAAAAAGCCTCCGCAGGGGAGGCTTATATTGTCTTATTTATTTTTGATAAAACGCAGAATGGATTCTGTCTGGTATTTGATATGTCCCTGTGCCACTGCTGCGCCTTCCTCGCTGTCATGATTTTCCAGCGCACGCAGAATACTTCTGTGGTGTGCCACGATGGTGGACATGGAGTTATCGTTCTTCGCCTGTGCCATTCTGTAACGATACAGCTGGATTCTCAGGTTTCGGAACATCTGAATCAGCTTATCATTTTCTGTTGCCTGAAAGATCACATCATGGAAATCTTCGTCAATATCCACAAAACGCTCTACATCATTTTCCGCAACCGCGCGTTCAAAATCTACTTCCATATTTTTCAGCTGCTGCAAACATTCCTTTGTCATCTTCCTACAAGCCAGAGAGGTTGCAAGCCCTTCCAGCGCGCTTCTGATTTCCAGAATATTTACGATATCCTTTTCTGTCATATCCAGCACCTGCGCGCCCTTTCTGGGCACCAGCTCTACCAGATTTTCCAGCTCCAGCATACGCAGTGCCTCTCTGACAGGAGTACGGCTTACGCCAAGCTTTTCCGCCAGCTGATTTTCCATCAGTCTTTCTCCGGGAACCAGCTTGCCTGTCAGAATCGCATCCCTCAGTGTGTTAAATACGACATCCCGCAACGGTAAATACTCATTTGTATTGATGTTGAATTTTGTTTCGGTCATTATTATGTTCTCCTCTCAGCTCTCTTCGTACCCGATAGGTTCTTGTTGCCAAGCAATCCTTCAGGGCAAACTCCCGTTTCACCAGAGCCGCCGCCTTTCTTGCCTTTGCTCTGTCCGTAAACAGGGCAAACACCGTTGGACCGCTGCCGCTCATGAGGGCACCCTCCGCCCCTAATTCCATCAAACGTGCTTTTATTTTTGCGATTCTTGGATGCAGCTCAATGGTTACGGTTTCCAGAACATTGGAAAGCAGCTTTCCCATCTTTGCCACATCTTTCTCTTCCATGGCTTTGAGCATTGCCTTTGTATCGGGGTGCTGCTCGATTTCCTGCCAGCGCAGCTGCTTATAAACAGAAGCTGTGGAAACGCTGACGGGCAGCTTTGCCAATACCACATAGCAATCCGGGCAAGGATGTGCGACATTTGTCATCACCTCGCCGACTCCCTCACACAAAACTGTGCCGCGACGGATGCAGTAAGGGATATCCGAACCCAATCTGCCTGCCATCTCCTCCAGCTGTGCTTCGGAAAGACCCAGACCAAACAGGCGGTTCATGCCCACCAGAACAGCCGCACAATCCGTACTGCCGCCGGCAAGCCCTGCCGCAACGGGGATTCGTTTATCAATCTCAATAAACACACCCTCCTTTATGCCAAAGACCTCCCGCATCAGGCTTGCCGCCTTCCACGCCAGATTACGCGCATCCGTCGGCAGCCATGGCAGGTTGGTTTTCAGCTTGATTACGGGCTTTTCCAGCTTCTTCATATAGATACCGTCATACAGTGCTACCGTCTGCATGATGGTTTCCAGAAGATGATAGCCGTCCTCCCTTTTGCCTGTCACATCCAGGGTTAAATTGATTTTTGCTCTTGCCTTCAGTCGTATTTCTCTCACGGTGTAGCCTCCCGTTTTTTCTATACTGTATACATTTTTATTATGGATATTGTACACTACATAAAACAAACACGCAACCATCAACTTACACAAAAAAAGAATTTTTTGTCGAAAAAGTTAACATTCTTTTAAAAAACGGTAAAGATGAAATTCCTACTCTTTTTTTGTGCTATAATAATGAAGAAAAGAAAAATTTTTCCTTCCCTGAAGGGGGTATCTTTATGTGGACATTTTACGAAAAAAATAAACAAGCCATTCATGATATTGTCCTGCTGCTTGCGGCGGTGCTCGGCTGCTGTCTGTTCTTTCGCTATCTTTTTCGGATTTTCCTGCCATTCCTCATCGGATGGCTGTTGAGCCTGCTGTTTAACCCTCTGGCAGACCGCCTGCAGAAATTTCATATTCCCCGTGGCATCAGTGCCATCATCGGGATTCTGCTGCTGTTTGCCCTGTTGGGACTGCTCGGCTTCTGGAGCGGCACAGGGCTGATTGCCAAGCTAAAGGAGCTTTCCGAAAATCTGCCACACTATATCAACCTGTTTGAAGCGGGGCTTGCACATTTCTGGACACGGTTTGATACCCTTGCGCAGAGGCTGCCAAAGGCATTACAGGTCTTTTTCTCCGACCTGCAAACGGATTCCTCCGGCTTTCTGCTCTCCCTTGTTCCCAAAGGCAGCGCAACAGGCAAGCTTGGCGGTGTTTCCGGCTTTTTCATTGCGTTTTTTGTATCACTGATTTCCGCTTATTTCTTCACAAAGGACAGAGACCTGCTTCGCCGGCAGTATGAAATTCATATTGCGCCGCTGTTCGGGCTTTCCGTCTATACCACAAAGCAGGAATTAAAGGCTTCTGTCCTGGGCTACCTCAAAACGCAGCTGATTCTGATGGGCTTTGTTTTTATCGTCACTCTCATCGGGATGCTGGTGCTGCATTCGCCTCATCCACTGCTGCTGAGTATCCTGATTGCCATTATCGATGCCCTGCCCTTCTTCGGCAGTGGGTTCATCCTCTGGCCGGGCGCAATTTATTTCTTTACCAGAGGAAATACCTTCCTTGCCGTCGGCTATCTGGCACTTTATGGCATCATCCAAATAGCGCGGCAAATTCTACAGCCGAAAATTCTCGGCACGCAGATTGGGCTGCATCCCCTGCTGACGCTGTTCTCCATGTATTTCGGCTTTAAGTGCATCGGGGTATTCGGGCTGATTTTAGGGCCTATCGTTGCGGTTGTGCTGAAAGCACTTTTCCACGCAAGGAAGCAGAACAGAGAGCTACAGAAGCCTTTATAATTTTATCAAATTTTATCAGCATACAAAAAAGGATAAATCTCAGAACGGGATTTATCCTTTTTCTTTTTTGTCTTTTTTGATTTTTATTCGATTTCTGTTGTCTGCAGCATGATATTGATGGCATCCAGCACTTCCTGCTTCTGTGCGTCCTCATAATAGGTGCCGCCGTAAATCACCAGATTGCCATCCAGAATTCCATACACAACAATGGAATGGGAATCAGGGATAGCGAGAATCGTTTCTCTGCCGCCCGCCTGCTCCAAGGACTCCTCTGTCCAAAGCTCATTTTCAATCATCTGATCAATAACCTCATCGTTGAAGGTGAAGGAATTTTCCATATAGATGACAGGATTGCCGTCAAAGCTACGCAGCTCGCATTTCTCAACCGTCAGAGAAGCATTCTTTTCCAGCTGCTCCAACACCTGATTCATCAGATCCTCGTCAAGGGCTTTCTTTCTCTCCCCTGCAATCTGAACGTTGATGGCAACCGGCTTTTCTGTCCCAACGGTATCCCTTGCATACAACACCAGACTGTTTACAACCTCGCCCTCCGTTGTCCAAACATCCGCATCATACTGATATTTTGCCGTGCCGTTTTCCACTGTCGCCAACTCCATCTTGCTGATATCCAGCGGCTCCATGGCAGGATATTCCGCCGCCTGATTGTCGGAAGCACCGCAGCCTGCCAATGCAAGAAGCACCAGCCCTGCCGCCAGAATTCGTTTCATTTTTTTCATAAATCGTTCTCCTTTGTCTTTTTTCAATAAAAATGGTTTAAAAATAATTATACCACATTCTCATCGAAAAATGTACTATGAGATTCCTGCCTTGATGCCCCAAAGCACCAGTAGATGCAGAGGATAAAACACATAAAAGAAATAACGCGGCAGCTTTTTTGAAAACGCCGCCACACGCCATTTCCCATCCAAAAAGCCAAAGGAAAAAAGGGACAATAGCTGAATCCAAGCCCTTGTTTTCAAGCCATACAGAATATTCAACAGCAGCTGCCCGTAGAAACAGAGGCTTTCCCGTTCTGCATAAAGCCCGAAGCAGAAAATCGTCCAGACACCATACCAGCCATAGCTCATGTCAGCAAAATAAGAGCCGATAAGCAGTACCGCCGCAACTGCCCGTTTCCCCTGCCGAAAGAAATACAGCGCCGCTGCGCCCCATGCCAGCATGAATAGGGGATTGCCCTGCGTGATGCCAAACAGGCGCATATAAATCGGCTGAGAAAGGGCTGCTGTCAGGAGAATTCGCCCAAAATACCGCCAAAAACGATGCGTATAGCGCACCCCCTCGGCAATGCCGAAGGCAAACAGCGGAAACGAAAGCCGCCCGATGGCACGAAAGCCAATGGCACTCGGAAAAAAGACCATGCCGATGTGGTCAATCAGCATGGTCAGTACCGCAATCATCTGTATGAATTGCCGCTGCTCCCTTCCCATTATTCCTGAAACATAGGAGTGGAGAGATATCTGTCGCCCGTATCAGGCAGGAATACCACAATGTTTTTGCCTGCATTTTCGGGACGCTTTGCAATCTCCTGCGCCGCATGTACCGCCGCACCTGCGGAAATACCGGACAGCAGACCTTCCTCTCTCGCAAGACTTCTGCCTGCCGCATACGCATCTTCATTCGTTACAGTAACAATTTCATCATAAATATCTGTATTCAGAACATCGGGCACGAAGTTTGCGCCGATCCCCTGAATACCGTGAGGGCCTGCAACGCCCTTGGACAGCAGGGGGGAGGCTGCCGGCTCTACTGCAACAATCTGCACCGCAGGGTTCTTTTCCTTCAGATATTTGCCTACGCCTGTGATTGTGCCGCCTGTGCCGATGCCTGCAACGAAAATATCCACCTTGCCATCGGTATCTGCCCAGATTTCGGGGCCTGTGGTTTCATAATGCGCCGCAGCGTTGGAGGGGTTGTCAAACTGCCCTGCGATAAAGGAATCGGGGATTTCCTTTGCCAGCTCTTCCGCCTTTTCCACTGCACCCTTCATGCCCTGCTTGCCCTCTGTCAGCACAAGCTCCGCACCAAAGGCTGTCATCAGCAGTCTGCGTTCCATGCTCATGCTGTCAGGCATAACGATGATTGCACGATAGCCTCTTGCCGCCGCCATCAGTGCCAGACCAATGCCTGTGTTGCCGCTTGTGGGCTCAATGATGGTTGCGCCCTCCTTCAGGATGCCTGCCTTTTCCGCATCCTCCACCATGCGCTTTGCGATACGATCCTTCGCACTGCCGCCGGGGTTCAGCGCTTCTACCTTTGCCAGCAGCGTTGCGCCCGTTCCCTTTTCAATCCTTGTCAGCTCCAGTAAGGGTGTGTTGCCAATCAGTTCTTCTACACTTTTATAAATCTTAGCCATAGTTGTTATCCTCCGTTCAAAAAATCTGTTTTCCGCATTTCATTAGTGTAACATAAATTTTCAAACCTGACAGCAACAACAGCCAAAAATTGTACTTTTTAAAAGCATAACATCACTCCCTATTTCATATCAATTAACTATGATTTAAGAGGATACACCTGTTTTTTCTATTTGTCAATCGTTTTTTCTCATTTTCTTCTATTGTACCATCTTCTTTTTTGTGCTACCATTGTTTTGGTAAGCAGTCTATACAAGAAAAAGGAGAAATACTATGAAAATCGGTAGAAATGACCCCTGCTGGTGCGGCAGCGGCAAAAAATACAAATCCTGCCACGCGGCTTTTGATGATAAGCTGGCGGCGTATCAATTAAAGCATATTCCCGTTCCCAATCATAAGCTGATTAAAACCCCCGAACAGCTGGAAGGCATCCGCAAGGCAGGCAAGCTGAATACGGCAATTCTGGATATGGTTGCGGAAAATATCAAGGCAGGCATGTCCACAGACGATATCAATACACTGGTACATAACTACACCGTAGAGCATGGCGGTATCCCCGCGCCTCTGGGCTATCAGGGCTTCCCCAAGAGCGTCTGCACCTCTGTGAACGATGCTATTTGTCATGGTATCCCCGATCCCAATCAAATCCTGCAGGATGGCGATATCATCAATGTTGACGTTACCACCATTCTGGATGGCTATTATGCCGATGCCTCCCGTATGTTCCTGATTGGCAATGTCTGCGACGAGGCGAGAAAGCTGGTTGAGGTAACAAAGGAATCCGTTGATTTAGCCCTAAAGGAAGTAAAGCCTTGGGGCAGACTGGGCGATATCGGTGCAGTGATCAGCGAGTATGTCCATCAGCATGGCTATACTGTTCTGCGTGATATCGGCGGTCATGGGGTCGGCAATGATTTCCATGAGGACCCGTATGTCTGCCATATCGGCAAGAGAGGAACAGGGATGCTTCTTGTGCCCGGCATGGTCTTTACGATTGAACCCATGGTAAACGAAGGCAAAGAGGATTTCTTCGTAGATGAAGAAAACGAATGGACGGTTTATACCGAGGACGGCTCTCTTTCCGCCCAGTGGGAATATACCGTTGCCGTAACCGAGGACGGCGTAGAAATTATCACACACTAAAATTTTCTTATGAAACAACGAACCCCCTCCGCACGCTATATACGGAGGGGGTTTATTTTATAAGCATTATTCTGTTTTCTGCACCTGTTCTGCCAGAAATTTTGCTGTTTTCTCAATCATCTGCAATCTGGTGTCACTGAAGGAATGGTCGGTGTCCAATGCTTCATAAACCACATTTCCACCCATTTTCTTCAGCTCCTCTACCCAAGGCAGGCAATGCGCCGCAGGCGGACAGCACTCATCCTGCACCGCACCTAAGCAATAAACCGGACGTTGCCCAAAGCGTTTCAGCAATGCCCCAATGCGATAGCTTGCCTGATTGGCGAAAACCTCCTCATATAATGCCGCAGGAGAGGTTCCGTTCAGCCAAATCGGGCCGCCCTCAAAAATATCCATCAACAGCCGCTTCGGCTCCGTATCATCCGCAAAGCCCATCACGCCGCCTAAATCGCAGGGAGCAAGCAGAACCGCTGCCTTCAGCTCCGGATGCGCCGCCAGAAGCTGTGCCGTTACAAAGCCGCCAACGCTATGCCCTGCCGCAAACATCCTCTCCCGATCAAAGCCATAGGTCGTATTCGTTTCGATAAATTCCAGAAGGGTATCTGCATCCTCCAGATTATGCGCATAGGCATACGCCCCATCACTGCCCCAGCTGCCGCTGTAATGATACAGCACCACATGAAAACCAATGCGCCGCAGTGCCTGCGCTAAATCAAAATTCTTTTCAATGCCCGGAAAGCCATGACTCAGCAAAACCGTCGGATGTAGCCCTGCGCCGCCTGCGCGGTAAATTGTCACCAGAAGCCTGCCACGCTTTCCCTGCAAAACCTCTGCCTGCAAATCAGGGGGATTTTTCTCCCATGAGCCTTCCTTCGTCAAATATTTCAAATCCATCGCATGCGCCTCCTTCGGTTTTTCTTTCGTATATTTTTTATATCATAGCATTTTTGTAGAAAATTACAAGAATAAAATTTCTGCCGAAAAATCAATATAACCACCGGTAAACCGGTGGTTATGCTTTTTCAAAACCTATTTATCCAGAACCGCAACCTGAATTGCCTTTACAGCCTCCTCCATGCGCTTGATATCCTCCGCCTTCAGCCTGATATCCAGACACTTCGCAGTATCCTCTACGCTCGATGCACGGCGCATGCCAACCAGAAGGCTCATTCTGTCATACTGAGACAGCGCCCAAGCCTCCACCAATGCCGCATAGCTGCAATGATATTCCTCGCACATCGGTGCCCAGAGTGCAAATGCACGGCGCAGTCCTTCCTTCTTTTCGGGTGCCACCCACGGCAGTCTGGAACGGATGTCCGTTTTCGCAAATTCCTTATCCAGAAACGCAGGAGAGGTCAGAAAGCCCTCCTCCAATACGCCGTAGGTCTGGAATACAGTATTGTTTTTTCTGCACATCTCAAAATATTCTCTGCCATGGAAGGGAGAAAGAATACTGAAAAATTCCTGTACAACGGATACCTTACCGCCGATCCTCCGATATGCCGCCAAATCCGTAGGCTGGCTGTTGGAAAGCCCATAGGTACGGATTTTCCCTTCTCTGACCAGATCCTCCAGCGCGCCGACCGTTTCCTCTACAGGAAAGCTGCCGCAGACATAATGCACAATCACAGAATCCAGATAATCCGTCTGCATCCTGCGCAGAGAATCCTCCACATCCTTTTTCACCGCCGCCGCACGGGTGTCATTGTTGACGGTATATCCATCGCGTTCATAATGGAAATTACCGCCCTCATTTCTCCAGTTCAGGGAGCATTTGCTTTGCAGGATAAAGTCCTGTCTTCTGCCCTTCAACGCCCTGCCGAGCAGCTCCTCGCTTGCCCCTGTGCCGTAAACCGGCGCGGTATCAATATAATTTACGCCATATTCCCGACAGCTGTCCAGCAGATTTCTGGTATCCTCTACCGTAGAATCTCTGTCCGTCCAGACACTGCCGCCGCCAAGTCCCCATGTGCCTAATGCAATCACGGAAACATCAATATCCGTATTGCCAAGCTTCTGATATCTCATTATTATCCCTCCGTTTGCTTTGAAAACTGCTTACAGTATACCATATAAGTATCGAAATGGGTACCGCATCACAGCATACACCGCCGCAGATGGTCAATCACAATCCGCATCGGCTCGGAAACCCATTTTTCCCGATGGTGCAGCAGCTGTGTCCAGATTTCGATTTCCATTTCGGGCACATTCAGATAGCACAGTGCCCCCTTTTCGATATACGGCTTCGTGATATAATCAGGCAAAAGCGCAAGCCCTGCATTCTGCTCCACCAAGGACGCAATCAGCCCTGCATTCCCGCTGACAAAAACAGGCTGAATCTCCAAGGAATGTGCCGCAAGCTTCTCATCCAGCATCCGGCGGTAGCTCATACCCTTTTCCGTCAGCAGAAACGGCTGCTTCACCAATTCCGCAAGCGAAATGGCATCCCTTGCCGCCAAGGCATTGCCTGCCGCGCAGACAAAATGCACCCCAATGCGACTCTCCTGCTGTATCACATAATTCGTATCGTAAATATGGTTATCCAGCGTATACACAATATCCGCTTCATTCTGGTTTAAAAGGCGGAACATCTCCTGCGTGCCGACGGAAATGCACTCCAGCGTAATATCGGGATATTTACGGTGCAGCTCGGGAAAAATGCGCCGAATCACCTCACTGCTCAGGGAATCCGCAATCGCCAGACGCACACGCCCATGCACCTTCGTTTCCGCTTTCGTTTCCTCCTGAAAGCTTTCCAAAAGCTCATTGATTTTGTAAGCAGAGCGCAGCAGACGAATCCCATGCTCCGTCAGCGTAACGGTGCGGTTGATTCTCTCGAATAAGGGCACACCCAATTCGTTTTCCAGCTGGCGAATCTGAAAGGAAACCGTTGATTGAGAATAGCCCAGCTTATCCCCTGCCTTTGTGAAGCTGCGTAGCTCCGCAACGTGTATGAAAGTAACCAGATTTTTGATATCCATAACTGCTCCTTTTTCCCATCCTTCAACATTCTTTCTCTCACTCTATCCGAAATGCAGCAAAAAATCAAGATAGAATCTGTCTTGATTTTTTCTTCTTTCTCCATCAGCCGTATTGCTTTTCTCCGCCCGCTGCGGTATAGTAGAATTAAGAAAGACATATTATCTGCGCTTAGGACGTTGCAGGTGGGGGCTATGGTGCATCCGCTATTTAATCGTCTTTCTTGAACGGATACCGCTTGGCGGAACGATTCGGGGAATTGTACCCCGCTATTTAGGGAAACCTTGCGGAAATAGGATTGGGAATACGGATTGACGCAGAATATTCTGCAGGCAGAGTCAACGGAATGATTCCTAGAAGATGGAGGACGCTTCGGCGAAGAATCCCGCTAGGCTTCCGTTGCAAGCAAAAAAAGAGCCTGATTTCACTGTGCACATGAAATCGGCTCTTTTTCTTTTATACCTCCATCCTTGATTTTCGCATTTTTAATATTGCAAGTTTTTTGCTTCCCGATAAAAAAGAATCCCGAAAATCAAAAAGGATATTGCATTTTTGATTTCTTTGTAGCATAATAAAAACAAGAGGAACAACCGCCCACAAGGTGGGTTGACCTATTGTAGAAATGACATAGAAAGCCACCCTGCAACAGACCAAAGTATTAGGGTGGTTTTTCTATGTCTAAAATAAAAGACTATCTGAGATTCAAAAATATGAATGTCAGCAATGCAAGAAGGAATGTCCCAAAAGACATTAAGTCTTTAAAGTCAAACTTCATCAGCACCACCCCCATTCTATGTAGAATGAAGGTCAAGCCACCCTGTACACGATTGTTCCATAACAGCATTGTAGCACACCAATACACGCCGCACAAGCGAACAAAGAAAAAGAGCCTTTCGGCTCTTTTTCTTTTATACTTCCATAATAATCGGCAGAATCATCGGACTTCTCTTTGTTTTCTGCCAGATATAATTTTTCAGCGTATCCTTAATGACACCCTTGATATAATTCCAGCTTGTAACATTCTTTTCCTCGCACTTCAGCAGCGCATCCAGCACACAGGCGCGCGCCTCATCCATCAGATTTTCTGCCTCGCGGACATATACAAACCCTCTGGAAATAATATCGGGGCCGGAAACAATCGTCCCCATTTCTCGGTCCATGGAAACCACAACCACCATCAGACCATCCTGTGACAAATGCTTTCTGTCACGCAGAACGATATTGCCGACATCGCCAACGCCCAAGCCGTCTACCATAATCTGTCCCACAGGCACAGTTCCGGTAACCTTCGCCTCATTTTTGTTGACCTCCAGCACCTCACCCAGCTTCATCACGAAGATGTCATTTTTATCCATCCCCATGGAAATCGCCAGATTCTTATGACAGGAAAGGTGCATGAATTCCCCATGGACAGGCATAAAGAACTTCGGCTTTGTCAGTGCCAGCATCAGCTTCAGCTCCTCCTGACGGGCGTGACCGGAAACGTGGATATCCTCAATATCTCCATAAACCACGTTTGCGCCCTTTTTCAGCAGCTCATTCACCACACGGGAAATGCTTTTTTCATTCCCCGGAATGGCAGATGCACTGATGATAATTTTATCATCGGGCTTTACGTTAATCTGCTTATGCTCGCCGGATGCGATACGGGACAGGGCAGACATTGTCTCCCCTTGGCTGCCTGTCGTAATGATAACCAGCTGATCATCCCGATAATTTCTTGTTTCGTTAATATCAATCAGCGTTCTGGGCGGAATCCAGAGATAATCCAGCTCGGATGCCGTTTTCACCGCATTGACCATGCTGCGACCGATAATGGCAACCTTTCTGCCGTACATATATGCCGCATTGATAACCTGCTGAATACGATGAATGTTTGAGGAGAAGGTCGCAACCATGATACGGTTCTTCGGTGTTTCCTCGAAAATCTTCTCGAACACCTTCCCCACGTTCTTTTCAGACATCGTGAAGCCACGTCTTTCTGCATTGGTGCTGTCGCTCATCAGCAGGAGAACGCCCTCCTTGCCCAGTGCGGCAAACCGCTGTAGATCAATCACATCCCCGTCAATGGGAGTATAGTCCACCTTAAAGTCGCCCGTATGCACCACAACGCCCACAGGTGTATGGATTGCCAATGCGACCGCGTCTGCGATAGAGTGGTTCGTATGGATAAATTCCACAACCATCTGTCCCAGCTTTACCTTTTCGCCGGGTACAACCGTATGTCTTGTTGTGGAATCCAGCATTTTATGCTCTCTCAGTTTATTTTCCAGAAGCCCCAGTGTCAGCAGTGTCCCGAATACGGGTACGTTAATCTGCTTGAGAATATAAGGCAATGCGCCGATATGATCCTCGTGTCCGTGTGTTAATACAATCCCTTTGATTTTGTCGATGTTTTTTGTCAAATAAGTCACGTCAGGGATAACCAGATCGATCCCCAGCATATCATCCTCAGGGAATGCCAGACCGCAGTCGATGATGATAATATCATCACCATATTCCAGAACCGTCATATTTTTACCGATTTCATCCAGACCGCCCAGCGCGATCACCTTCAGGTTCATCTTGGGCTTTGCCTTTGCGCGGCTCTTTGTGCGCTGCTTCGGCTTTGCCGCCGGTTTCGCCGTCATCTTCGCAGCCGGCTCCTTTTTCGCCTTCGGCTCTGTCTTTGCCCTGCTGTCCGCCTTTGTCTTTGCTGTTCTCGTTTTGGTTTCCTTCGTGGAATCCTTTCCGTTTGTCTCCTTTGCGGATTTTTTCTCTGCCAAAAAACACACCTCCTTTTTTGTTTTCTCTGTCATTTTCTTTATAGTATGGCGTAAAAAAGTTCTCTTTAAACGGCAGAATCAGCGCCCCTTTTCCAAAAAAGGGCAAACAGAAAAAGAGCAGTCGATACTCAACGATTGCAAAAACATTTCCGCTCCGTTTTTCCAATCCGATGAGTGCTGCTGTTTTTCCTTCCGTATTCTGCTGTTTCTTTTTCCGCTCATTTTTGTATAAAAAGGGACCTTTGCAGACCGCAAAAAATCACCCTAATACATTCGTCAATCAGTCATCCGTTTCTACGGTATAATCCTCTGCCTTCTGGGCAAACAAATCTGCCACGCGGTCAAATTCCGCGTCATCCTCCACCAATTCATACGTCACATCATCCGTATTGATGGAAACCTCCTTCAAAATGATGGCATCTGTTTCATCATCATCCATCAATTCTGTTTCCACTACCAAAAGGTAGCGTTCGCCGCCGCAGGCAACATTATCAATGATGGAAAACTCCACTGCATCACCGTTTTCATCTGTCATAGTAACCACTTCAAATTCCAGATCATTGATTTCGTCATAAATATCCGCCATAAAATTCTCCTCTATTCTTATCCTTTCGCCTTACTGTCAAGATAGCCCTGCAAAATATGCACCGCCGCCATCTTGTCAATGACGCTTTTTCTCTGATTATGGTTCAGCCCAACCTCACGCAGAGAACGCTCCGCCGCAATGGTGCTGAATCTTTCGTCCCAGAGCAGAACCTCTGCCTTGGGAAATCTTCTTTTCACGCGTTCGCAGAAATCCTTTGTTTTGACACATCTGTCCCCTTCGGAGCCGTCCAGATTTTTCGGATAGCCCAGAACGATTGTCTCTGCCTGATATTGTTCCACCAGCTCTGCCAGTCTACGCATACATTTCTTAAATTCCATGGAGTTTTCCCTTCGGATAATCTCCACGCCCTGTGCCGTCCAGCCAAAAGGGTCGCTGACCGCCACACCAATGGTTTTGTCACCAAAATCCAACCCTAAAATACGCAATTCGGTTCCTCTTTCTTTTTCCGACGATTACTCGTTACGGTCTAAATAATCCTTTACCAGCTCCTCCAGAAGCTCATCCCGTTCCAGCTTGCGAATCAGCACACGG
>OBRJ01000386.1_pt1 | contig 26592 bp, 22 predicted proteins | sample 1494831 | NCBI WGS metagenome assembly OBRJ01 (sample SAMEA3360658, study PRJEB22359) | human gut metagenome | biome: ENVO:urban biome; feature: ENVO:human-associated habitat; material: ENVO:feces | place: Bangladesh | collected 2011
GGGCTTGGTGTGATAGAGAAAACCCGAAAAGACCTTCAAAGGTTTCCCTGCATTTGAAGGTCTTTTGTGTTGGTCTTTTTAATAAAGGCTTTAATCCTCGTGATTCATCTTACGCATGCTTTTGATGGGGATATTCGCGTACAGTACAGGAACGGTGCCGTTGTTATCCTCGGACTGCGTCTGCGTAATCTGGATATCCAGCTCATCGGTATCAATTTCCATGTAATTGGAAATGACCTTGATGATATCCGTTTTCAGCATTTCCAGCACCTGAGAGGAGCAGTTCACCCTGTCATGCACCAGAACCAGCTTTAATCTATCCTTCGCAACACTGCCGGAGGGCGGTGTCTGTTTTTTGCGGAAAAAGCTAAAGAAATCCATCGTTACACTTCCTTTCTTCGCACAGGCTTATTTACGGAAGAGCTTTTTCAGCTTGTCCATAAAGGTTTCGGGTTCGGGTTCAAAGCTCATCAGGGGTACATCATTGCCCAGAAGGCGCTGAACGATATTTCTGTAAGCCTGTCCTGCCTTGGAATTTTCGTTCATAACGGCAGGCTCACCCTTGTTGGTTGCGATAACAATGCTTTCATCATCGGGAACTACGCCCAGAATATCAATCGCAAGAATTTCTTCTACGTCCTCAATATTCATCATTTCGCCGCGCTGCACCAAATCAATACGCAGTCTGTTCAGAATAAGGGTAGGGTTTCTCAGCTCATTCGCCTCCAGAAGCCCGATGATACGGTCAGCATCGCGCACAGCGGAAACCTCAGGGGTTGTGACAACAATGGCCTTGTCTGCGCCGGCGATGGCGTTTTTGAAGCCCTGTTCAATCCCTGCGGGGCAGTCCAGTACGATAAAATCAAAGCCTTCCTCTTTTAAATCGTCACAGAGCTTCTGCATCTGTTCGGGAGAAACAGCGTCCTTATCTCTTGTCTGTGCGGCAGGCAGCAGGAACAGCCCATCATAGCGCTTATCCTTAATCAAAGCCTGCTTCAGGCGGCAGTTGCCCTCCACAACGTCTACCAAGTCATATACAATACGGTTTTCCAGACCCATAACAACGTCCAGATTTCTCAGCCCGATATCTGCATCTACCAATGCAACCTTTTTGCCTAATGCTGCCAGACCGCAGCCAAGGTTTGCGCTGGTTGTGGTTTTGCCGACACCACCCTTGCCGCTGGTGATTACGATTACTTCACTCATTGATGTTCCTCCTAATCTCAGAAGTTTATTTTACGCGTTTGCACATTTTTTTCGGTAATATCTGATTCCTATTACTATATTAACAAAAATGTGCTGATTTTGCACTCCTTTTTTTTAGCAAAACAGGAGAACTTTTCCCATGATTCGACAGCGTTTCCAATTCTTAGGAAAGCGCCATCACAAAAATTTGCCCATCCTGCACAAAGGCATATTCAGGGGGTTTGGGCCCCTTTTTGTTTTCTTCGGGAAAACGGGTGATGATATCCGCAATGCGCAGCTGTACGGGTGCCATATAAATGGCGGAAACAAAGGCATCCGTCATGCCCTTGCAGCCTGCGTGCGCCATGCCCTTGAGCTGTCCCAGAATGATGATATTGCCGCCAGCCTTGATTTCTGCACCGGGGTTGACATCCCCAACCACGATGACGCTGCCTTCAAATTCAATCTTCTGCCCGTTACGCAGAGAGCCCTTGTGGAACTTCGCCAGATTAAAGGGAGCAAGCTCCTTCTCCAGAAGGTCGCTCAGACGCTTGATTTCGTTGTTTTCTGTTTTCACGAAGGTAATTTCCATCGTGGTATGCTTTGCGATAATCTTTAAGAGGGTTTCCTCCTCCTCCTCCGTAAATATACGCCCCTTGAAGGCAAGGGAGGTCTTTACGTTATCGAAGAATTTGCCTGCCTCCGCCACCTTTTTTTCCAGCTGTGTGCAAAGGGTTTCAAAGGATACCTCCGGGTCAAAGATAACGGTGACACCGTCCTTTGTGCCCTTAAAGATCACATAGTTTTCATTATACATACTTTCCCCTCCTGTTGTTATTCTGCCAGAACTGTTTGCATTGTGGTGTTTGTGGGGGTGTAATCCAGCCCCAGATATTCGCGGATAATCGCCTTCGCAACCGCAGGCGCAGGTGTACCGCTGCCTTCGCCGAAGGGAATCATAACAGTAATGGCAATCTGCGGATCATCAAAGGGTGCGAAGCAGACGAACCAGGTATGGGAGCTGCGGTTCTTGTCCTCTTCGGCAGTACCCGTCTTCGCTGCCACCTTTACGGGCAGGTCATTGAAGGCGGTACGGAGTGTACCGTGGGAACCGTTTGTTACCAGATACATCCCCTGATAAACAGCCTGCAGATTTTCCTCCTTGAATTTTGTTACATTTTCGACCGTTTCCTCCACCTCGGAATGGAGTGTGCCGTCAGCATTCTGTATGTGATCCACCATGTGCAGCTTATACAGCGTGCCGCCGTTTGCAAGGGTGGAAACATATTTCGTAATCTGTGCCGGTGTGTAGCTGTTGATGGACTGCCCGATGGCAGTACGGATGGTATCACCGTCCGTCCAGCGGGTCTGGCTTGTGGTGGCATCGGGGTTAAAGGTTTTCACTGCCTTTTCCTTATTGGCAGGAGATGCCATGGTCGGGCCGTATTCGTCCAGCTCTACGCCGGTATAGTCATTCAGACCAAACGCTGCCATGTATTCATTCAGCGTGGTAATTGCCTTATTGCTGTCGTTGCCGTTTGCGGTGCTGCCTAAGCGGTAGCCCAGCTCATAGAAGAAATAGTTACAGGAAACCTCCAGCGCGTGAGAAACGTTCACAGGCCCATGGGTGCCGCCTGTGTTGGAATAAATCCAGCAGCGCGCATAGGGTACACCTGCATCCTTGAACAGCCCCTTATCCACGATGGTCGTGCTCGGCGTGATTGTGCCTGTTTCCAGACCTGCCAGCGCAGTAATCATCTTGAAGGTGGAGCCGGATGCCTTTTTCTGCTTTAGCGGACGGTTGACCAGTGGGGTGTTGCCGTCCTGCAATAAGTCATTATAGTAAGCGTTATTAAACGTATTGACCAACTCGTTGTTGTCATAGGAAGGGTAGGTGACGCTCGCAAGCACCTCACCCGTGCCAACCTGTGTTACGAAAACAGAGCCGGTGCAGGGGTCAAGCCCCGTATCCGCAGGGGACATTTCCCCGTTGCTCAGCTTTTTGATGATGAAAGCGGTAGGGGATGCGCCATTTTCGATGGAGGTCTTTTCCTCCTCTGTTACGCTCAGATTTCCCTGCTCAATCATCATCAGCATGAGCTCTTTCAGGCTGATAGAGCCCTTTTCCAGACCGTCAATCAGGAATTCCTTCGCAACTGCAACCGCATCATCCTGCGTGGGGCTGAAGGTCGGGTTTGCCTGCTTCAGCTTCTGATAAACCTGCTTCTGCACGCCGTCCTCCGCCTGTATCATTTTCTGGGCGGAAATGTGGTTTATGTTAATCATGGAAGTGAATAGCTCCGTGCTGGAGGCGTAGGTCTTGCCGCCGCCGGTCAGCTTTCTGAGAACTGCCGTGCGCAATTCGCTTTCCAGTGTATCATACGCAACCTTTTGCAGCTTGCTGTCCAGTGTCAGGAAAACATCCTTTCCGGCAACAGGCTCCGTGGAATCAATCACGCTCATACGTCTGCCTTGGTTATCGACCTCAATCATAACCTTCCCGTCCACGCCGTTCAGCTCTTTTTCGTAAAGCTTTTCCATGCCGTCCTGCCCGACAACATCTGTCTGGCTGTAAAGCGGATTGCCGTCTGCATCCACCTCATCCTTATAGAGGGCATAGTCGCTTTCCGTCATCTGGCGGATATATCCAAGGATATGAGAGAAATATTCCCCTTCGGGGTAATCCCGCAGAGATACCGTATCAATGACAACATTGGGGAAGGTATCCTGATTTTCCTCGACGTAGGCAAGGGTTTTATCGGAAATATCCGTTGCAATCGTCACCGTCTGATACTGTTGATAGCGTTTCAGATAGAGGGAATAGCGAATCCCCAGTGTATCACGCACCAGCTGTTCGGGAAGACCCTTGGGCAGACCGAAGAAATCCCGCAGATAATCCAGAGTTTTTCTGGAATTATAGTTTAATTCCTTGCCCTTCATCAGCATGCTCTGCTTCCAGCTTTTTTCACGGTTGGTGTTGCCGTTAAATTGGAAGGCATAGGGTGCCTCGGTGTCCAGAGGCAGCTCGTCGTCAATCGTTTCGCCGAACTCGGAAAGCTTTCTTGCCAAGGTCAGCGCCATCAGATTGCGGTCATCGCTCATGGCAAGGGAAAGATAGGTGCGCTTCTGCGCCGCGGTGTAGCCTTCGGGTACATCATATTTTTCGTACAGATATTTCAGACATTCCGTTGCGCTCAGCTTATATTGCTTTTTCTCCAGACCAATGGAGGCCTTCCAGCTTTTTTCCTGCTTTTCCTTTTCCTCATCCGTTCCTTTAAAGGTAAAGGAATAGGGCGAGGATGTGGTGATGGGCAGGGAATCTACGTCATGGTGTCCGTCCGCCCAAAGCCAGTCGGTCAGGTCTGTAGCAAGCGTCTTGCGTTCCTCTCTGTTCAGTTCTAAGGTAACACTGCCGTCCACCTGTACGCAGTATGCAACTGTATTGATAGCAAGCGGTCTGCCGTAGCGGTCATAAATATTCCCGCGAGAGGCCGCCACAGGCAGTGTTTTGGAAACGCTCGCCGTAATGGATTCGTCATAATATTCCCCGTGAATAATTTGCAGGGAAAACAGACGCAGCACGATAATCGTGAAAAGCACAATCACGCCGCACAGCATTACAAATATTCTGTTTTTACATAAATCTAAAAAATGCTCAAGATATCTTCTCATCGCTTCCTCCTGATGGGAAACAGATTTCAGCCTTTAAAAAAGGCGGTATTTATACTTTTCTTTCAGCTCCAGCCATTCATTGATGCCAAACAGCACCCGATACAGCGGAACGGTTACAATCGTCATATAGACCAGCTCCGGCAGCAGCACGTGGAAGAGGAAATAGAGAATATTTCCTTCTCCTTGGAACACAAAGCTTGAAACATACAGCACTGCCTGATAAAAGATTGTGGCAATCGCGCAGAAAATAATCGGCAGGATATAATTTTCGCGGAAAAAGCTGCGTTGGCTTCGCCCGAAAATCAACCCAATCAAAAGATACAGCGCGGTATAAAAGCCGATGTAGGTGTGGAAAAACACATCCATCAGAAACCCTGTGCCTGCGCCTACTAATGCGCCCTCCTTACTGCCGCGCAGCAGGGAATAGGAGGTTACAATAATCAAGGCGGTATTCGGGAATACCCCTTGGATGGCGAGGTAGGGGAATAGCGTGGTCTGCAAAATAAAATTCAGCAGCACAATCAGAGTGGTGATGATGATTCTCATTCCGCCACCCCCGTTGTGTCAGGCTCTGCCGTGTCAGGGTCGGTCGGGTCTGTCGGCTCCGCCGCGTCGGGATTTGCCTGTGTATTTGTCCTTGCTGTGCTTTTGCCGCTCTGCTTTGCGCCCTTATCCAGAACCAGAACCGTATCCAGATGCTTTAGGTCTACATAAGGCTCAATCACAGCGTATTTCGTCAGCCCGTTGGTGTCGGTCTCGATTTCCAGAACCTTGCCGATGGCAAGCCCCTCTGGGTAAATATCGGAAAGCTGAGAGGTTACGATTTCGTCGCCTACCATGATTTCCGCGTCCCCGTCGATATATTCCATTTTGCACAGACCGTGGTTCGCAAGGCTGTAATTGCCCTTGACAACGCCCAAATCGCCCGTCCGCACGCTCATTGCAGGCACAGAGGAACGGCTGTCCAGAATGGACTGCGCCTTGGAGAAGGTCGCGCCGCTTTCCAGAACCTTACCAACTAAGCCCTCCGGCGCAATCAGAACCATGTTTGCGCTGATGCTGCTTGTTGTGCCCTTATTGATGGTAAAGCCGTCATACCAGATGCCGGGGTCCTTTGCAATCACGCGTGCCCCGACACTGTCATAGGAAGGGTATTTCTGTGCAATTTTCAGCAGAGCGGTCAGACGCTCGTTTTCCGTTTCATACATGGAAAGCCTTCTGTTTTTATTTGTCAGCTCTGCAATCTGCTGCTTCAGCTCCTCATTTTCATCCTTCAGCTTTGTTTTGTTGCGGGCGGATGTCACCGTATCGTCTATCCAACTGCTGATGCCGGTTGTCAAATCCTGAAACGGGGTGACAACAACACCGATGGCGCTTTCCAGCAGAGTGGCATTCAGCTTTATACCGCTGGCAATCACGGTAACCAGAACCAGAATGGCGATGCCCGCACCAATGATGCGTTTTTTATGTTTTAAGAAAAACTCCTGCAACGTGAAATGCTCCTTTCGGTGTGTTTAAAATCAGAATAATGCTTTTCTGGGAGAAATCAGAACAGATTTCAGCTTATCTACCTGTTCCAGAACCATCCCTGTGCCCAGAGCAACACAGTTCAGGGGTTCGTTTGCAATATTAACGGGCATGCCTGTTTCCGCGGTAATCAGCTTATCCAGTCCGCGCAGATGCGCGCCGCCGCCTGTCAGCGTAATGCCGTATTCCATGATATCCGCAGCCAGTTCGGGAGGGGTTGCCTCCAGGGTCTGCTTAATGCTGTTGATGATAGAGCCAACGGGCTCCGCCAGTGCTTCGCGAATGTGAATGGAATTGATTTCAATGGTCATGGGCAGACCGCTGACTAAATCGCGTCCGCGAATTTCCATTTTTTCCTCTCTGTCCAGAGGATATGCAGAGCCGATGGTAATCTTGATTTCCTCTGCGGTACGGTCGCCGATTGCCAGAGAAAATTCCTTGCGGATATAGTTTACAATTGCGCTGTCCAGTGCGTCACCTGCCACACGCAGAGAGGTGCTTGTAACAATGCCGCCGAGGGAAATGATAGCAACCTCGCTTGTGCCGCCGCCGATATCAACAACCATGCTGCCGGTAGGCTCTGCAACGGGCAGACCTGCACCAATCGCCGCTGCCATGGGTTCTTCAATCAGATAGGTGTCCTTTTCCTTGGAGCCTGCGGCAATGGCAGCCTCCAGAACGGCGCGCTTTTCTACCTCTGTTACGCCGGAAGGCACACAGATAACAATGCGAGGCTTGGGCCCAAAGAGAGAGCGTACATACGCCTTATTGATGAAATAGCGCAGCATAGCCTGTGTTACATCGAAGTCTGCAATAACGCCGTCCTTCATGGGGCGGATGGCAACGATATTGCCGGGGGTACGCCCGATCATATCCTTCGCTTCGTTGCCGACAGCCAGAACCTCTCTGGTGTCTGTATTGATGGCAACAACGGAAGGCTCATTCACGATGATTCCCTTTTCTCTCATATAGACAAGGGTATTGGCAGTACCCAAGTCAATTCCCATATCTTTGGCATTGAACATCATATTCTTTTTACCCCTTTCATTATTGGAAACGCCGCCGTGTGTGCGGCAGCTATGGTATCTCTTAAATTTTGTCTTACATTTTATCATACCGCTTTTTTGTATTCTTTTCAAGAAAAGAGCCGTATTTTTCATAAAAAAAGAATGGTTTTTCCTGAAAAAAAGGAAAGGGCAAAATCGTTTGCCCCCTGAAAATCATTATAGCTTTCTGTAAATGAAAAACGCCAGAATAATGCCGATGATACCCGCGATGGTAAAGCGGATGGTCAGCCCGAATTGCAATGTCAGCACGCCCAGATCCAGCATAAGCGGAGAGGAAAGCCCGAAGCTGTTGCCGTATGCAAGCCAGCTGAGTGCAGAAACACCGCCGACCAGTTTTGCGATAAAGCCGCCCAGAACCACGCCTGCAAGCATAAGCAGCACCAGTATCCAGATATTTTGTGAGGAACGTCCTCTCATAGCAAATCCTCCTTTACAGAAAAAATTCATTTATTTATAACTGATTTAGTATAGCATACTTTTTCAGAGGGGTAAAGCGAATAGAATCATAAAAGATTTTTTTAGCAACAAAAAAAGACTCCCTGATTTCTCAGAGAGTCTTTGAAAAGTCTGAATTATTCAGCCTTGGGAGCTTCTTCTGCCTTAGGTGCTTCAGCCTTGGGAGCTTCAGCAGCAGGAGCAGCCTTGGGCGCTGCGGGTGCAGCAGCGGCGGGAGCCGCAGGCTGTGCAGGTCTCTTGCCTGTCAGCACGCCCTTAGGGCATTTGTTTGCACAGATGCCGCAAGCTTTACATTTGGTGTAATCGATGACAGCAAGGTTATCAATTACATGAATAGCGTCGAAAGGACAGTTCTTTTCGCAAATCTTACAAGCGATACAACCAACGGAGCAGTTAGGAATTACATTCTTACCCATATCCTTGGAGGAGCACTGTACTTTTACTTTCTTCTTAGCGGGCAGCAGCTCGATGATGTGCTTCGGGCAAGTGGAAACGCATTTGCCGCAGGCAACACATTTATCTTTATCAATTACTGCAACACCGTCAACGATTTCGATTGCGCCGAAGGCACAAGCCTTCTTACAGCTACCCAAGCCCAGACAGCCATAGGAGCAGGATTTTGCACCCTGACCTGCAAGCTGAACAGCCATGTTACAATCGTCAATACCGAAATAATCGTATTTATTTTTTGCTTTATCGCAAGTACCACCGCACTTTACGAAAGCGGCAACGGGCTCTGCAGAGGAAGCTGCAACACCCATGATAGCGCCAACCTTTTCAGCAACTGCTGCGCCACCAACGGGGCAGGCATTTACAGGAGCTGTACCGGCAACGATTGCAGATGCACAACCACCACAACCGGGGAAACCACAACCACCGCAGTTAGCGCCGGGCAGACATTCCAAAACCTGACCGATACGAGGGTCTTCTTCAACCTTGAAAACTTCACTCGCAACGCCCAAGCAAGCGCCGAAAACAACGCCCATACCGCCGACACTCAGAACGGGAAATAAAATACTCATTGGATCCATATTCTTTTACCCTCCTCTATTACAGTTTGATCAGACCGGAGAAGCCCAGGAATGCGATAGACATCAGACCAGCTGTGATCAGAGCCATAGGGAAACCATCGAAGGCCTTCGGTGTTTCATTGTCAGCGATTCTTTCACGAATACCGGCAAACAGGATGATTGCCAGAGCAAAACCGGCAGCACCACCAACTGCGTTCAGAACGGATTCGATGAAGTTGTAGCCCTTCTGCATATTTGTAACGGCTACACCCAATACTGCGCAGTTTGTTGTAATCAGGGGCAGGAATACACCCAGAGCCTGATACAGAGCAGGTGCAGATTTTTTCAGGAACATTTCTACGAACTGTACCAAAGATGCGATCAGCAGAATGAACGCAATGTTATACAGGAATGTAATGTGCAGAGGTACCAGAATCAGGTTGTATACCAACCATGCTGCTGCTGCTGCCAGAGCCATTACGAAGATTACAGCCATGCCCATGCCGGCTGCTGTATCTACCTTCTTGGAAACACCGAGGAAGGGGCAGATACCTAAGAACTGGGACATAACGTAGTTGTTTACGAAAATGCCAGCCAATACTAACAAAATCAGATTCATTTATTTTCCCCTCCTTCTTATGCTTTTTTGTTTCTGAAATGGTTCAGAATAGCCATCAGAATAGCCAGTGTGAAGAAACCACCGGGAGCCATAACGAACAGCAGTGTTCTAGGGAATGCTTCGGGCAGAACTGTTACGTCGAACAGTGTGCCGCTGCCGATGAATTCACGCACCAGACCCAGACAGCCCAGAGCGATGGTGAAACCAAGACCCATACCGATACCATCGAATGCGGAAGCAACGGGACCGTTTTTGGAAGCGAATGCTTCGGCACGCGCCAGAATCAGACAGTTTACTACGATCAGTGGAATGTACAGACCCAGAGATGCGTTCAGTGCAGGCAGATAAGCCTTCAGCAGGAACTCGATGATTGTTACGAATGTAGCAATAACAACGATAAAGCAAGGGATACGTACTGTATCGGGAATTACCTTTCTCAGCAGAGAGATAAACAGGTTCGCAAAAATCAGTACTGCTGTTGTGGAAAGGCCCATGCCGATACCATTGATAGCGGAAGATGTAACCGCCAGAGTAGGACACATACCAATAACCTGAACGAATGTAGGGTTTTCATTGATAATGCCGTTTTTGATAATTTTAATAGGGTTAGCCATCAATAAGCACCTCCATTCGCTGCGACCCAATCAAGAGCTTCCTGCGCACCAACACAAACTGCTCTGGAAGTAATTGTTGCACTTGTGATGGGAACAATTTCGCCGCCATCCTTTGTTACGGAAACAGAACCGGACTTGCCTGTGAACTGTTCGTAGAAGGAAGGATCTGTTGCTTTTGCACCCAGACCTGCTGTTTCGGAGTGACCTGTTACACGCAGACCTGTGATTGTACCGTCAGCATCAATGCCAACCATTGTTTTTACAGCGCCGCCGAAACCGCCGGGCTCTGTTGTGATAACGAAACCGCCGTTGTCGCCTTTGTATACTGCTGTGATTGTGCCTGTCAGATCGGCATCCAGCAGTTCGAAGGAGGATGCGTCGGGCATAACTGCCTGCATACCTTCATTCAGGGATTTTTCATTCTGTGCAGCAATAGGAGCAGCGGTTACTTCGGATACAACACCCAGAATACCGGCTGCGATAGCGGAGATAAGCAACAGAACGATTGCGGGTTTTACTACTGCTTTAGAGTCCATGCTTATTTCGCCTCCTTTGTTTTAGGCAGTGCACCGAAGATTGTAGGTTCTGTGAATCTTTCAATCAGAGGTACACAGCAGTTCATAATCAGAATAGAATAGGATACGCCTTCCGGATAACCGCCGAAGGTACGAATCAGGTAAGTCAAAAGACCTGCGCCCACAGCGAAGATAACCTGACCCTTAGGGGTTACGGGAGAAGAAGCGTAGTCAGTTGCCATGAAGATACCGCCCAGCATAACACCGCCGGCGAAGATTTCCTGTACGGGCATACGCATGCCGTGTCTGCCGATTACTGCGAACAGAATGAATACGGTTGCGATGTAGATTACGGGAATCTTCCAGCTGATTACGTGTTTGTAAAGCAGGTAGATACCGCCGATAATCAGAGCGATTGCACAGGTTTCACCGATAGTACCGCCAACCTGACCGAGTACCAGCTGACCCAGAGAAGCATCCAGAGTGCCGTTTTTCAGCTGTGCCAGAGGTGTTGCGTATGTAGCAGCATCTGCTGCAAGACCGTTGGGAACAACCCATGTGGTCATTTCTGTGGGGTAGGAAGCCAGCAGGAATGCACGACCTGCCAGAGCAGGGTTGATGAAGTTCTGGCCCAGACCGCCAAACAGTTGCTTTGCAAAAATGATGGCAAATGCACTACCTACGATTGCAACCCATACGGGAGCGGATGCAGGAAGGTTCATTGCCAGTAACAGACCGGTTACAACTGCGGACAGGTCGTTGATTGTAACAGGTTTTCTTGTGATTTTTTCATACAGCCATTCAAAGAAAACAGCAGAAATGATTGCAGCTACAATCAGAATCAGTGCTCTCAGGCCGAAATAATAGATACCCGCTGCTGTTGCAGGAACCAGAGCGATGATAACATCACGCATAATGCTCTGGATGGATTCTTTGGAACGCACGTGAGGGGTACCGGATACTACAAAATTAGCCATGTTTTATTCTCCCCCTTCTTATTTCTTTTCCTCAGCGGCCTTTTTCTCAGCCTCTGCTTTTGCTCTTGCTGCTGCAGCGGCTGCTGCCTTCTTGCCTGCTTCGATTTTCTTTGTCGCTCTGATGGACTGCGCCAGCTGACGCTTCGCAGGACATTCGTAGGAACAAGAACCACATTCGATACAATCCAGACCGTGATGCTTTACAAAGCCTTCGCCGTCGCCCTTGATTGCAAAGGCATTCAGCATGAAGGGCATCAGGCCCATAGGGCAATGCTCTACGCATTTACCGCAGCGGATGCAGTTTCTTTCTTCGGGAATGTATGCTTCGTCCTTTGTGAAGCAAAGCAGACCAGAGGTTGTCTTAACAGACGCAACATCCAAAGTATACAGTGTGGGACCCATCATAGGACCACCTGCAATCAGCTTTACGGGAGGGTTTTCTTCGTTGAAACCGCCGATTTCATCTACCAAATCTCTCAGCGTCATGCCGATTCTGATTTTGTAGTTGCCGGGGTTTTTGATACCCTTACCGGAAACGGTAACGATTCTTCTCATCAGAGGTCTGCCCTTGCAGATTGCTCTTTCGATTGCAACAACAGTATCTACGTTGTCTACGATACAGCCTGCGGATGCGGGCAGTGCGCCGGATTTTACTTCTCTCTTTGTGATAGCATAAATCAGGTGTTTTTCGGAGCCCTGAGGGAATTTTGTTACCAGAGGCTGAACAGTGATATTATCAATGCCCTCGCATGCCTTCTGCATGGAAGCGATTGCTTCGGGCTTGTTCATTTCGATACCGATTACGCCCTTTGCATTGGGATGCAGCTTCAGCATAATCTGCAGACCTCTTACGATTCTTTCGGGTTCTTCCAGCATCAGGCGGTAGTCACATGTGAGGTAGGGCTCACATTCAGCCGCATTGATGAGGATGTGATCGATGGGTGTGTCCTTGGGAGGGTTCAGTTTTACGTGTGTAGGGAAACCTGCACCACCCAGACCAACAACGCCGGCATTTTTGATTGCTGCCAGAATTTCGTCATTTGTCATGGTTGTGTAATCCTTACCTTCGTTGAGACCTTCGATCTCTTCCATTTTGCCGTCGTTCTTTACAACGATAGCCTTTACCATTGCACCACCGGGTACGAGCATAGGTCTGATGTCTACAACTTCGCCGGAAACGGAGGCGAAGATAGGAGAAGACATGAATGCGCCGGACTCAGCGATTTTCTGTCCTACCTTTACATGATCGCCAACGGCAACCAGTGGATCACAAGGAGCACCGATGTGCTGGCTCATAGGGTAGAACAACTCAGAGTTTTCTTTGGGCATAATCACCTTGATGGGCTGGTCTTTTGCCAGTTCTTTCCCATCAGGAGGATGTACACCACGTTTGAACGTTAAAGCTTGCATATTATCCCCCTCTGTTCAAATTTGTCGTGCGCCAGGGATGGCGCTGGTTTAAAGTTATACTTTTGTAAGAAAATAACTATAATATAACAGCAATATTTTAATACAAAAATAAGAATTTCTCAATAATTTTGCAGAAAAAAGGCGAAAAAACTTTTTTTCAAAAGAAATTTTCACCTGATTATTCCAGAAAAGAACCCTTCTTCCACAAAATAATGTCGAAATCTGATCTTTGCGTTATAATATTGCTGAGACATCCGCAAAACAAAAAAATAATTTGTATGCGAATGAATCATCTCATATAGTTTACACTTATTATCTATAAAAGTAAATGTTAATTTATTACCATAATCTTGGCATATTTTCTCTGCTTTTTTAGGGATATTTAAACAAAATGGTGGGATTATATTAGATTTTATGATAAAATAAATGCAATCAAGCATCAAGAAAGGGGGATTTTTTATGGAGCTGTCGCTTCAGGTGCAGCAAAAACAGATTTTATCACAGAAAATGCAGCAGTCTGTGGAGATTTTGCAGATGAATGCCGTGGCCCTTTCCGAATATATCCGAGAATTTGCGGAGGAGAACCCCCTTGTGGAATGGAATGAGGAAAAGGAGCCCGTGCAGCAGGAAAATACGGAGCTGCTGCAAAAGCTGGAATGGCTTGAGGAGGCGGATGAGCAGAACCGCAGCCTTTACCGCATGGAGCATGAGCAGGAGGAAAAGGAGCGCGAAACGAATGCCTTCGGCAGAAAAGAAGGGCAGAGCCTGCGCGAATTTCTCCTTTTTCAGATAAATATACAAAAAATTCCGGCAGGACATAAGGCAGTCCTGCGGTTTCTGGCGGAGAGTACTGCCGAAAGCGGCTATCTGGAAAAGGATGCCATCGAAATAATGATGGAAAAATATCCGATGAAAAAATCCACTGCCGCAAGAATTCTGGCGCAGTTTCAAGCCTTGGAGCCCTCCGGTGTGGGGGCAAGAAATTTGCAGGAGTGTCTGCTCATTCAGCTGAAGCAGAAAAACGCCTCTGCCCTTTCCAAGAAGGTCACAAGAAATTATCTGGATGAGCTGGCGAAAAACCGCATTTCCTATATCGCGAAGGCAGAAAAGATTTCCATGGAGCGGCTCATGCGTGCCCTGCAGGAAATTCGTGCCTGTCAGCCCAAGCCCGGCAGTGGCTTTGCAGGGGAGGACAATGTGCAATATGTCGTGCCGGATGTTCTGGTGGAGCGCAGGGGCGAGGAATTTATCGTCACCACAAACACAACCGTGATGCCCCGTCTTACCGTCAGCCATAGCTATGTGAAGCTGCTGCGCGAAAAAGCGGATGCACAGACGGAGGAATATATTACAGAGCAGCTGAAGCGTGCCGAATGGGCATTGCAGTGCATCAGCCGCAGAGAAAGCACCCTGCAGCAGGTGGTTGAAGCCATTGTGGAAAAGCAGAGGGATTTTTTCTCAGAGCCGCAGGGGCAGCTTGTGCCTTTGCGTCTGGTGGATATTGCAGAGCAGCTCAATATCCATGAATCCACCGTCAGCCGTGCGGTCAAGGAAAAATATTTGCAGTGTGAACGCGGTGTGTTCCCGTTGCATACCTTCTTTTCCAAGGCAATGGTAAAGGCGGAAGCGGCGGAAAATATTTCTGCGGACAGCATCAAGAACCGCCTGCGTGCCATCATTGATGCGGAGGAAAAAACAAAACCCCTCAGTGATCGGGAGCTGACGGAGCGCCTGACCGCGGAGGGCGTGCAGATTTGTCGCCGCACCGTTGCAAAGTACAGAGAAGCCATGGGCATTGCAGGGGCATCGGGCAGAAAGCGGTATGACGCAGAAAAGTAAAATGAGATTTTGACGATTTGGAGTATACTTAATATGGTAGAAATTTTTCAGCTACAGCTGCATAAATCAAGTGCCGTTCCTCTTTATCAGCAGCTGGCAGAGGGCATCGAGGGGATGATTACGGATGGTGTTCTGCTTGCCAATAGCAAGCTGCCGCCCATCCGCAAAACGGCGGAGCATTTCGGAGTGAATTCTGTTACGATTGTCAATGCGTATAAGCTGCTTGAGAAAAAGCAGCTGGTCTATTCGCGCGTGGGCAGCGGCACCTTTGTTTCGCCCCTACCTGTGGAGCATATTCCGGAGCCTGTGGCAAGCCGCAATCTCCGTTCCTTTGAAAGCGGTCTTTCCATGGAAAATGCCATCAATTTTACAAGCACCTCTCTGCCGAATGAAATGTTCCCTGTGGATGCGTTTAAGGAGGCGTTCAATGCGGTGCTGGATAGGGAAAAGGGCGGTGCCTTCCGTTATATGGACAGCATGGGCTATGTCCCCCTGCGCGAGCAGCTTTGCCGTTATCTTATGAATTATGGCATCAAAACCTCTCCGGAAAACGTGCAGATCATCTCCGGCGCACAGCAGGGCATTGATATCATTTCAAAGGCGATGCTGCGCTATGGGGATGTTGTTTTTGTGGAAAAGCCCACGTTTTACGGTGCAGCGGGTGCATTTCTGTCCCGTGGGGGCAAGCTGATGGAGATTCCTCTGGAGGAGGATGGCATGGATATGGTCATTCTGGAAAACTTCCTCAAGCTGTATCATCCGCGTTTTATTTATATGATGGCATATTATCAGACCCCGACAGGCATTTCCTATTCTATGGAGAAAAAACGCCGCCTGCTCGAGCTGGCAGAAAAATACGATACCTATATTATCGAGGAGGACGATTTTTACGATTTCCATTATGATAAGGAGCCGATTGTTCCCCTGAAGGCGTTAGATTATAAAAATCGTGTCATTTATATCAAAAGCTTTTCCAAAATCCTCATGCCCGGTCTGCGCATGGGGTTGATTGTGCTGCCGAAGAAAATCCATCAGGCAGTCATGGAAGCAAAATATACCACGGATATTTCCACCTCCGGCTTTATCCAGAGAGCCTTGGAATATTATCTGCGCGAATTTGGCTGGGGGGAGCATGCCGCACAGGCAAGGCGCTATGGCAGCGAGAAATACCGCAAAATGCTTTCCGCCACAAGAAAATATCTCTCCGATGTGGCGAAATACGGACAGCCAAACGGCGGTGTCAGCCTTTGGGTGGAGCTGCCCGTGGGTGTGGGCGCAGAAGCGCTTTGCAGCCGCATGCTGGAAAAGAACGTCATTCTCACCCCCGGCAGTCAGTATGATATCAGCGGCGAGGAAAATCGCCATATCCGTCTCAGCTTCCTGAACCTCAGTGATGATAAGATAGAGGTTGGGCTGAAGCGCATCGGAGATATGATTCGCGCTATGTCAGAGTGAATATAGAAATGATATAAAAGGATATTGCTGTTATAGATAGATTTGGCTTTTATAGATTTATGTGGTATAATAAAAAACTAATATAAAAATAATTAAAAAGGTGAATGATTATGAATACAGAAATTCTTTTTTTTAATGAAAAAATCAAGTCTCTGGATATTGAGAAAGTAAAAAATAAAATTATAAATGGGGATTGTCTTAAGGTAATGAAAGCATTACCCGATAACTCTATTGATATTATTATTACATCACCACCGTATAATTTATTAAATTCTACAGGAAATGGGCTTAAAAAGAATACAAATTGTGGAAAATGGAAAAATGCTGCAATTAAGGATGGATATAAAGATTATGATGATAATATGCCTTATCCTGAATATGTAAAATGGCAAAAAGATTGTGTTGCTGAAATGTATAGATTGATAAAAGAGGACGGGGCTATATTCTATAACAATAAAAATAGAGTACAAGCTGGCTTATTACAAGATCGGAGAGAAATTGTAAAGGATTTTCCATTAAGGCAAATCATAACTTGGAAAAGAAGTGGAGCAATTAATTTTAATGCTGGATATTTTCTTCCTACGACAGAACAAATATATATTATTTGCAATAAAAAATTTAAGTTAAAAAAGGGCGCAAATAAGCTTACGGATGTATGGGAGATTAAGCAGGAAATGAATAACCCGCATCCTGCACCCTTTCCAGAAGAACTAATTGATAGAATTGTAACTAGTACAAACGGAAAGATCATTTTGGATCCTTTTGGCGGTTCTGGAACTACTGCGATTTCGAGTTTAAAGGATGATAGAGATTTTATACTTATTGAGAAGTCAATGAGTTATTGTGAAATGGCGCAAGCAAGAATTAAAGGGGAGGAAGATTGGAGAAATGTCGCAAACGTTTTATCAAATGATAGAAAACTCACCGTTTAAAAATATCTATTGGTTTTCCAGATATTTGATGAATACAGATCAGTATGGTGCATTAGGAAAAACAAAAGAAACGCAGTTGTTGGCAGCTATTTCTATTTTAGAAAATATTATGGCGCAAGAAGAAATAACGGAAGAAGAAAAATTAGTTGTTTGTAAAAATGCCATAGCCTCTGAGATAAAAGGGATGGTAAAGGTAGGGACGAAAACAGCTGGTTTAGCACTCAATCTAATAAATATTTTGGATAAAGAAATTAAATCATTAGAAGATGTTGTTATTTTTTGCATTACAATGAGATATGTAGTGGCACCAATCAATCAAGCAATAGCGGCTGTTCCATCTGACGATGTGAAATTTTGCGAAAAAGCAGCGGCTAGTATTTTAGATGCGTTAGGCGAGGAAAGAGCAGGATTGGTTATAGAAACATGGGATACGTTAGGAGTTAAAGGTTGTTTAGATGTTGAAAGAACAGTAGTTGTAGAAGAATTTATGAAACTAATAGAAAATTTGAATTCTTTGAACATAATAGAACATAGTAAACTAGATGATAACCTAGTTTTGACTGCTTTTGTACAAGAATTTGAAAGAAGATTAGGACAAAAAAGAAAATCAAGAGGTGGAAATTCTTTAGAGAATGTAGTTTCATTTTTATTTAGATATTATAAATTTTCATCAACAGGGGCACCAAGTCATTTTGATCAAGACCTAGAAGTAGATAAATGGTTTAAGTGTAAAGATGGATGGAATATTGGGATAAGTTGCAAAAGAACATTACGAGAAAGATGGAAGCAGGTAAGTCAAGCGGACAGAGGTACATTATCTCATTTTAAAATAAAAGAATTATGGCATATTATTACTTATGACAAAGATTTATCTGATGATAAGATAGTTCGACTAGGAGAACAGGGACAAATTTTTTATCTAATGGATCATAGCGAAACATACCAAAGATGTGTGAAGCATATTGGAATGGCAAATTATGTGAGACCATTGTCAAAACTTATTGCGGATATAAGAAATAATTTGAAGGAGTAATAAGATAAAAGTTTGTTTTTTCGCCTTGACAAACGGATTTCAAGTGCCTATAATCAAATCATTATTAGAAAAACAGAAAAAAGTCAGGAAAAGAAGGAGTACATTTTGGTTCGGACTTTCAGAGAGAGGCAGCTTGGTGGGAAAGCCTCAGCAGCACAGAATGGAAGCAGTCTTTTCGGTTTCTCTTGTTTCTTCAAAGGAAACAGGCTCCGCAGTGGAATAAAAAAGTATATTGCGGCGTAAATCGGCGTTAACGATTTCGAGTGACGGCAGCAAAGCCGTAACTAGGGTGGTACCACGGTAAATTCGTCCCTGTTCTTCGGAACAGGGATTTTTTTCATTACCTAAAAAACAGGATTTTATTGTGGGAATTATATTTTTATCTTTTTAAGGAGGAAAAGCTATGAAAAATCTCGGTGTAAACGAAATCAGAGAGCTGTTTCTGCAGTTCTTTGAATCCAAAGACCATCTGCGTCTGAAATCCTTTTCCGTCGTTCCCCGTAACGACAAGAGCCTGCTGTTGATTAACTCCGGTATGGCACCCATGAAGGCATACTTCACAGGGCAGGAAACACCCCCCAGTAAGCGTGTCACAACCTGTCAGAAATGTATCCGTACAGGGGACATTGATAATGTCGGCAAAACCGCGCGCCACGGCACATTTTTTGAAATGCTGGGCGATTTCTCCTTTGGCGATTATTTCAAGAACGAAATCATCCCTTGGTCTTGGGAGTTCGTTACCAAATGGCTGGAAATCCCTGAGGATAAGCTGTATGTCACCATCTATGAGGAGGATGACGAAACAGGCGAAATCTGGCATGAAAAGGTTGGTCTGCCTTGGGAGAGAATCAAGAAGCTTGGCAAGGAGGATAACTTCTGGCAGCATGGTACAGGTCCCTGTGGTCCCTGTACGGAAATCTATTATGACCGCGGCCCCGAATATGGCTGCAACAGCTCTACCTGCGGCGTTGGCTGTGACTGCGACAGATACATGGAATTCTGGAATCTGGTTTTGACACAGTTCGATGCGCATGAGGACGGCACCTATACCGAGCTGGATCATAAAAACGTAGATACCGGCATGGGTCTGGAACGTATGGCAACCATCATGCAGGGCGTAGATTCCATTTTCGATGTGGATACCGTAAAATATATCCGCGATGCGGTTTGTCAGAAGGCAGGCGTGGAATATGGCAAGGAGCATAAGATTGATGTTTCCGTTCGTATCATTACAGACCATATCCGCTCCGTTACCATCATGACCGCAGACGGCGTTCTGCCCTCCAATGAAGGGCGCGGCTATGTATTGAGAAGATTGCTGCGTCGTGCGGCGCGCCATGGCAAGCTTTTGGGTATTCAGGGTGAATTCCTTGCAGAGCTTTCCAAGGCTGTTATCACCTGCAGCGGCGAAGCATATCCCGAGCTGGTGGATAAGCAGGATTATATCTTTAAGATTCTTTCCATCGAGGAGAACAGCTTCTATAAGACCATTGATAAGGGCATGGAAATCCTCAAGGAGGATATGGAGGAAATGAAAGCCGCAGGCGAAACCGTGATGAGCGGCGAAAAATCCTTCCGCCTGTATGATACCTATGGCTTCCCCGTTGATCTGACAAAGGAAATTCTGGAAGAAGCAGGCATGCGCGTGGATGAAGATGCCTTTGCGAAGGAAATGCAGGCACAGAAGGATCGTGCGCGTAAGGCAAGAGGCGGCGAGGGCTACATGGGCGCAGCCGTAACCGTATATGATGAGTTGCCTACCGATTTGGAAACAAAATTCGCAGGCTATGATGTGGATACCGTAGCAGATGCAAAAATCGTTGCTCTGGTTGCAAATGATGCCGTTGCAGATGGCGCACAGGCAGAGGATTCCGTTGTGGTATTCCTCGACAGAACCCCCTTCTACGCAGAAAGCGGCGGTCAGGTTGGCGATCATGGTATCATCAAAACCGCAAACGGCGTAGTTAAGGTAACAAACTGCATGAAGGTAATCGGCGGCAAAATCGCGCATCAGGGTGTGGTAGAGGAAGGCTCCGTTACCGTCGGCGATATTGCCTGTGCAGAAATCGACAAAAAGCACAGAATGGCTTCCGCAAGAAACCACTCCGCAACCCACCTGCTGCAGAAGGCACTGAGAACCGTTCTGGGGACACACGTTGAGCAGTCCGGCTCCTATGTCAGCGCAGACAGACTGCGTTTTGACTTCACCCATTTCACCGCTATGACACCGGAGGAAATCAAAGAGGTGGAAAGACTGGTCAATGAAGCAATCTTCGCAAGCTATCCCATTGTTGCGGAGGAAATGAGCATTGATGCGGCAAGAGAGAAGGGGGCAATGGCGCTCTTTGGCGAGAAATACGGCGATATCGTGCGCGTGGTTGATATGGGCGGCTACAGCGTTGAGCTTTGCGGCGGCGCACATCTGAAAAATACGGCACAGGTTGGTTCCTTTAAAATTGTTTCCGAAAACGGCGTTGCTGCAGGTGTCAGACGTATTGAAGCACTGACAGGCGAAGGCGCACTCCTGCATTATCAGGCGCAGGAGGATGAGGTGCGTACACTGGCACAGCTGGTGAAAACCTCTCCCGATAAGCTGGTGGCAAGAGTGGAACAGCTCTTGGCAGAGCAGAAGGAGCTTTCCAAGGAGCTGGAAAAGCTGAAAGCAAAAATGGCAGGCGGCGCTGCGGATGAGATGCTGAGCAAGAAGGTTGATATCAACGGCGTGGCAGTGCTTGCGGCAGAGGTCAAGGATATGGATGCCAACGCAATGCGTACCCTTGGCGATCAGCTGAAAAATAAGCTTGGCAGCGGCGTAATCGTTCTGGCAGGCGCAGCAGGCGGCAAGGTAAGCCTGATGGCAATGGCAACCGATGATGCTGTGAAGAAGGGCGCACATGCAGGCAATATCATCAAGGCGGCAGCAGCAGTCTGCGGCGGTGGCGGCGGCGGTCGCCCCAATATGGCACAGGCAGGCGGCAAGGACGCGGCAAAGATTGCCGATGCACTGGAAAAAGCAAAGGAAATCGTTGCAGAACAGATGAAGTAAGTTAAAAATAGAAAATATATAAAGAAAGGGTATCTCCGAGAGGAGATACCCTTTTTGCGTCTGCACAGAAGGCGTTATGCGCTGCGGATGAAGCGTAGCGGCTTTTGTCGAAACTTTCTTTCTGCCCTCGCCCCGTTTTGACAAAAAAAGCGGTTCTGTTTGTTTAGAATGGGCGTATGGAGGGAAGCAGTATGGAAAAGACAGAAATCACATTGGAATATACGGAACAAACACCGCGCTTCGGCAAAATGCTCCTGCCGAAAAAGGAGCCGAAAAAGCCGTTTCCGTGGAAGACCCTGCTGCAGGGCGGCGGCTTCTGCCTGATGGGGCTGTTCTGGGGCAGGATTGAGCTGATGGGACTGCTGCGCCCGATGGGGCTTGCCTATCTTTCCGCCTTTTTCGGAGAGGGGTGGCTCTTTGGGGCGGTCTGGCTTGCGGTCGGGCTGGGGGCATTTGCCCATGCACCGCTGAAAACAGGCGCAGGGCTTGCGGCGGCGCTTGCCATTCAGCTTACGTTGGGGCGTTTTCTGGAACGGCAGGAAATGGGAAAGAAGGCCCTTCTCGGCACCTTTGCTTCGGTGTTGGCAGGTATCTTTTTTGCCGTCAGCCGACAGGGCCTAGGTTTCTATTTTGCCATTGCCGCTGTGGAGGGTGCGCTGACGCTCGGCATCAGCTATCTGGTGCAGAAGGGCGTGGTGCTTCTGCTGGAGCATGGGAAAGCCGTGATTCCCTCCAGAGAGGAAATGCTTTCACTCCTGCTTCTGGCAGGGGGCGTTCTGGCAGGGCTTGCGTCCCTGCAAAACCGCCCGATCGGCGCATTTCTGCTGCCGATGGCATCGGCGTTTTTTCTGCTTCTTGCCGCAAGGCAGGAGGGGATTGGCGGCGGTGCGGCTGCCGGTGTGTTTCTGGGGCTTCTGCTGCTGCTTTCCGGCGGTGCCGAGCTGCCTCTTTTCGCTGCCCTCGCTTTAGGGGGAATGTTGGCGGGCTGCATGAGAGATCTGGGCAGGTTGGCCGCTGCCCTTGCAATGCTGCTAGCCCCCTGCATTTTTCTGTTTTACATAGATATGACGTTGCTGAACCCGATTTGGATAGGAGGATTGATAAGCGGGGCACTGCTGTTTTCCCTGTTCCCCAAGGCTTTGCTGGAAAAATACGGCGGCCTGCGGGAAACGGAAGGCCCCCAAGACAGGTATACAAAAATGAAGGAGCTGACGGAGGAGAAGCTTCTGGGCGTATCCGCGGCATTTGATGCTTTGGCGAAAACCTTTGTTCGGGAGGGGGAACGAAAGGACAGAGGCGAGATTGCAAGGCTGGTTGATACCATTGCGGGAAAGGCTTGCCAGGACTGCGGTTTGGCGCATTTCTGCTGGGAGGAGGATTTATACAAAACCTATGGCATGACCTTCGCCGCACTTTCTCACTGCGACAGTCTGGGGCGGTTTCGGGCATCCGATTTGCCGCAGGAATTTGCGGACACCTGTCCAAGAGTGGACACCCTTGTGGACACCATAAATGAGGTGTATGGACTGTACAGAAGGGACTGCTTATGGACAAGCCGCCTGAGGGAGTGCCGCGAGCTGGTCGGACAACAGCTTCTGGCGGTGGGAGAAATTATGCAATCCCTTTCGGGGCAGATGGAGCTGAACTGTATTTTTCTGGAGGGTGCAGAAAAGGAGCTGCGCCATGCGCTGAAAAAGCAGGGGCTTTCCCCGAAGGAGGTCATCATTACAGAGGAAAAGACCCATCGGCGCAAGCAGGTGAGGGTGGTTTTGCCTGCCTGCGGCGGAAAGGGCAGCTGCAAGGATAAGGTTCTGCCGCTGGTCAGAAAAACGATGGGCTGCCCCATGGTTTTGCTGGAGGAGGGCACCTGCTCGGTGGATGCGAAGGGGAGGGAATGCAGCCTGCTGTTTCGGGAGGCACCTGCATTTTCCCTCACGACGGCGGCGGTTTATGCCCCTGCGGAGGAAGGAAGGCCGACAGGAGATGCGGCGGCATTTCTGGAAACGGAACGGGGCAACGCCCTGCTTGCCCTTTCCGACGGCATGGGAACGGGGGCTGCGGCGGCGAAGGAAAGCCGCATTGCTATTGAGCTTCTGGAGCAATTCACAGAGGCAGGCTTTGACCGCGCGCTTGCGGTGCGGATGATCAATTCTGCGCTTCTGCTGCGCAGGGGAGAGGAGGCCTATGCGACCCTCGATATCTGCCATGTGAACCTTTTTGACGGGCATGCCGAATTTATCAAGCTGGGCGCGGTGGCATCGTTTATCTGGCGGAGAGACCGCATCATCTCTCTGCGTGCGGTGACGCTGCCTGCGGGCATCCTCAAGCAGGTAGAGCCGGAGAAAAATGAAATGCGCCTCAAGGATGGGGACATGATTCTGATGGTGACGGATGGGATTACCGATGCTCTCGGCGGAGAGGAGCAGACGGGCGCATGGCTCAAGGCGAAGCTGACCGCCTTCCCGATGTCAAACCCGCAGGACGCGGCGGAATATATTTTGCAGGAGGCAAAAAAGGAGCGCAGGGACGGCAGGCGGGACGATATGACCGTTCTTGCCGGACGATTCTGGCAGAAGCAGGCATAAATTGAGACTATCCGGTATAAGTTGCGATTATGTTTGTGTTGTCTTTTTTTCCGCAATCGTGTAGAGTAATGGGAAAGAGGAATTTTCGGGGAAAAAGAGGATTCCGAGAAGGAGACGAACATGCGGAAAAAGGTACGAAACACACTGCGACAATTTCAGATGGTGCCGAAGGGCGCAAGGCTTGTGATTGGGCTTTCGGGTGGAGCGGATTCCGTTGCACTGCTCCACGTTCTGCATAGCCTGCAAAAGGAATTTGCATGGGATTCCCTCACCGCGGTACATATCCACCATGGTCTGCGCGGAGCAGCGGCAGACGAGGACGCTCGTTTTGCGGAAGGCTTCTGCGCCGATTTGGGGATTCCCTGTATCGTAAAGCACTATGATGTGCGTGCGGAGGCGAAGGCGCGTGGGCTTGGCGAGGAAGAAACGGGGCGGCTTCTGCGCTATGCCGCCTTTCGGCAGACGGCAGGCGAGGATGGCTTCATTGCCGTGGCGCACCACCGAAGGGATCAGGCAGAAACCGTTCTGATGCGGCTTTGCAGAGGGACAGGACTGAAGGGGCTTGCAGGCATGGCACCCGTCAGAGAGAATATCTGCCGCCCTCTGCTGTTCTGCGACCGAGAGGAAATCGAGGACTATTGCAGGGAAAACGGACTGGGGTGGCGAGAGGATGCCACAAACCGAGAGGAAGCCTATACCCGAAATAAGCTGCGGCTGCGTGTTCTGCCGATTCTGGAGGAAATCAATCCGCAGGCGGTGGGGCATATTGCAAAAACGGCTTCTCTTTTGGCAGAGGAGGAGGATTTTCTGGAGCAGCAGACGGCGCTTTTTTGGAAGGAGGTACAGCTGCCCTCCTTGCCTGAGGAGGTTTCTCTTTCCATAGAAGGGCTAAATGCGCTCCATCCTGCCATGCGGCGGCGCATCCTGCGGCAGGCGGTGGGGCAGTTTCAGAAAAAGGATATTTCCGCAAAGCAGCTTGCGGCGTTAGAGGATTTGCTTCGGAAGGAAAGCGGGAAACAGCTTGATTTTCCCGAAGGACTGCGTGCAGAAAACCGATACGGCACACTGGTGCTTTCCCGAAGGGCAGCAGATGCGCCAAGAGGGTTCTGCTATGCCCTGCCCATGGAGGAGGAAATCTTCATTCCCGAAGCAGGCATTGCCGTTCTGGTCTCTCTGGATGAAAAAAAAGTTGAAATTTCTGCCGAAACCTGTACGAATGTATTTGATTATGATAAAATAGGGCATATACTTTTCTGCCGCACGCGCAGGCAGGGGGATGTGATTCCTCTGCGAAGGGGCAGGAAAAAAATCAAGGAGCTGTTCATTGATGCAAAGATTCCCAGAGCCGAACGGGAGAGATATCCCTTATTTGTGGCAGGGGATACGGTGATTTGGGTGCCGAGGCTGAAGGAAGCCTTTGGCGCGGATGAACAGACCGACCGAAAAGTATGGATTCAAATACGGAGGATACAGGAATGAAAGAGAGAATCGAGGTATTGCTTTCTGCGGAACAGATTGACCGGAGAATGGCAGAGCTGGCAGATGAATTATATCAGGAGTTTGGAGATGAGCAGGTGGAGCTGGTTTGTGCGCTGAAGGGCGCGGTTGTGACCATCGTGGATCTGGCAAAGAAAATGAAGATGCCCGTTACCATGAATTTCATGAGCGTTTCCAGCTACGGCAACAGCACGGAAAGCTCCGGCAATATCAATATCAAGATGGATTTGGATGCGGATATTACAGGCAAGAATGTGCTGATTGTAGAGGATATCATTGACACCGGCAGAACACTGAAAAAGCTGAAGGAGCTTCTCATCAGCAGAAACCCCAAAAAGCTGAAGCTGGTGACACTGCTGGATAAGCCTGACCGCCGCGTGGTGGATATTAAGGCGGACTTTACAGGCTTTACGATTCCCGATGCCTTCGTGGTGGGGTATGGTCTGGATTATGCCCAGAAATATAGAAATCTGCCTTATGTAGGCGTGCTGCATTTTGAGGAATAAGTAAAAAAAGCCATTTTCTATCGAAACGGTGGAAAATGGCTTTTTCTTTTGGAGGGGGATATGATAAAATGAAAAAAAGCGAAAGGGGCTGGGGGAAATGCTGACGATTTTCAACAGGAGAGAATTGCTGCTTACACAGAGCATGGAACGGCAGGCGGAGGTTCGCAATATTCTGGCTGCAAATGGGATTGCTTATACAGTGAGAACAACAAATCGACAGGGCGGTATCCAGAGAGCGAATATGTGGAGTGCAGGATTTAACCAGAGCTTTGCATGGGAGTATAAAATTTATGTGCATAAGAAGGATCTGGAATATGCACTGCATCTGATTCGATGAAGTGCGGAGAAAAAATGTTGATTCGATTGTAAGTTGCAGACAAGTATAGCCGCGCCGCTTTTTCCCCGCAGTGCCGGAAACGGCAGGGAGAAAGGCGGCGTAGGTGCGCCTGAAAGGAACAATAAATCGGGATTTCAGAACCAAGGGTTAGCAGTGCTTCGCACTGATTGGGCGCAGTCGCGCCAAAATAGAATGGTTAGCCAACATTAGCGGTTCGCCCGTTTAGAGCTTTTACGGCAAAACAAAGCATTCCATCCTTACTTTTTATGCTAAAAAGTAACAAAAACTTGGAACCCGTTTCGTAATGGGT
>OBRJ01000389.1_pt1 | contig 26224 bp, 23 predicted proteins | sample 1494831 | NCBI WGS metagenome assembly OBRJ01 (sample SAMEA3360658, study PRJEB22359) | human gut metagenome | biome: ENVO:urban biome; feature: ENVO:human-associated habitat; material: ENVO:feces | place: Bangladesh | collected 2011
GGTGCAGATCAGAAAGGGTTTGGGATTTCCCAACAAGCATTTTGCAACGCAAAATATGCATTTGTGCGCACGAATGCACTGCTTGCGTCCTCTGCGTACCCTTTCGGGCCGCAATCCAAAATCAAGTCTTTCCTGCGCAGTCCGACTGTGATAGAATAATGAAAAGACTACATTTCACCCGGAGGAATCACACGATGGCAAAAAAGAAGGCCGAAGAAAAAGCTCTGAATCTGGATCGGATTTTGTTCAACTGCCGGGACTATCTGCGCGCGGCGCGAAATTCCGGCTCCTTTTTTGAAAAACGCGATATGATGCTTACCCTTGTGTTTCTGCGCTTTATCGGCGAGAAATACGAGGATGGCATTGAGAACCTGCGCAACAAGCTGAAAGCACAGGGGCTTGACCCGGACGATGAAGATATCAAGGCGGCGTTCTTTGATGACCCCACCTTTGATGACGGAACCTACAGTCTGCCACTGGAAGCACAGTGGAATACCATCATCAACACGCCGAGTGCCAACCTGAATGTTGCGCTGGACACCGCACTGCACAGCCTTGCCGCCGGGTCGGAGCAGCTGAAAGGCTGCTTTGTCGAGGGCACCTTTACCACCCGCAACCTTGCACCCAACGACATCAAGAAAATTGTGGATGAGGTCAACAAGATCAGCCACAAGCAGTTCGGCGAGGAAAAAGACCTGATCGGCCGGGTTTACGAATACTTCCTCAAGGAGTTTGCGGTCAACGCCACGAAAGAAGAGGGCGAGTTCTACACGCCCCACGATGCTGTGCAGCTGATCGCCGCCATGATCGAGCCTTTCGACGGCACACTCTACGACCCCTGCTGCGGCTCTGGCGGTATGTTCGTGCAGAGTGCCGCACTGGTGGAATCGAAGCAGGGCGATATCAACCGCATCAACGTGTACGGTCAGGAGAAAGAAGCTGCCACCTACCGCCTTGCCAAAATGAACCTTGCCCTGCGCGGCATCAGCCACAACCTTGGCGAAACTTACGATTCCAGCTTTACCCATGACCTGCACAAAGGGCTGCACTTTGATTACATCATGGCGAACCCGCCCTTCAACCTGAAAGGCTGGTACGACAGCAACCTGAAAGACGACCCCCGCTGGGCCGATTATTCCACTCCGCCGGAGAGCAACGCCAACTATGCGTGGATCCTGCACATTCTCTCCCACCTGAAGCCCGCCAACGGTGTGGCCGGGTTCCTGCTGGCTAACGGCGCACTGAACGATGGCGACACGCTGGACATCCGTAAAAAGCTGATCCAGAACGATAAAGTGGAAGCCATCATCGTTCTGCCGCGCGAACTTTTCATCACCACGGATATCAGTGTGACCCTGTGGATCCTCAACCAGAACAAAAAGGGCGGCAATTATCACGGCAGAGCCTTGCGCAACCGGGAACACGAGATTCTGTTCATGGATCTGCGCCAGTGGACGGAAAACCCGGTCAAGGGCGAGGGCAAAAAGAAAGTTCTACTGGATACCGACCAGATCGACCGTGCGGCAGGCATCTACCACACTTGGCAGAACGAAGGCACCGATGGCGCATCCTATGCCGTACCGGAGCTGTACCGCAGTGTGGGCATGGAGGAGATCGAACAGAACGGCTGGGCACTGACTCCCAGCAAGTACATTGAGTTTATCGACCATGACTTGGGCATTGATTACGAAGCAGAGATGGCGCGCATCCAGAAAGAGATGCAGGACATCATGAAGCAGGAAAAGGATTCCCAGCGGATGCTGGAGGAAGCATTCAGGGGGATTGGCTATGGGATTGACTAAGTATAACTTTGGTGACTTGCTAGAACTGACCAACCAGAAAAATTCCGACGGAAAGTATGGCGAAGACGATGCAATCGGTGTCAATATTGACAAGATAATTCAGCCAATGCGTGGGCAGATTACGGAAAAAGACTTTACAAAGTTCCATCTCGTTCCCCCACAACATTTTGCTTACAATCCACGGGGAAGCCGAAAACTTGGAATCGGGTTCAACGATACGCACAATACCTATATTATAACTTTTAATGATAACGTCTTTAGAATCAAAGATTCTGCAAAAGATATTCTTCTTCCTACATACTTGTTCATGTACTTGTACCGAAAAGAATGGGATAGATATGCAGAATTTATATCTTGGGGTAGTTCAACTGAGGTGTTTGATTGGATATATTTCTGTGGCGAAACGATACAGCTTCCCGATATTTCTATCCAGCAGAAGTATGTAAATGTCTACAATGCCATGCTTACCAACCAGCAGAGCTATAAGCGCGGATTGGAAGATTTGAAACTGGTTTGTGATTCCTATATTGAAAACCTTCGCAAACACACCCCTGCAAAAACGATTGGTCAATATCTTATTCCCTGTGAGCAGCGAAATGATATTGGTCTGTCTGTTGATTCCGTCCGGGGGCTGTCTGTTGCAAAACAGGTGATTACAACAAAAGCAAATATGGATGGTGTCAGCCTGAACAGTTATAAACTATTTCCACCCAAAGCAATCGCCTATGTTGCGGATACCTCCCGGCGAGGTGATAAAATGTCTCTCGGCTTCAATGATTCTGAGGACACCTATCTTGTTTCCTCCATCTCAACGGTCTTTCGGACGGACGAGAATTATTTACTCCCCGAATATCTGATGCTGTTTTTCTGCCGTGACGAATTTGACCGCTACGCACGGTTCCACTCTTGGGGTTCTGCACGGGAAACCTTTGACTGGGATGAAATGTGCAGTGTGGAGATTCCTGTGCCGGATGTGACAATGCAGCAGGACATTGTGGATATTTTCAAAGCCTATAACACCCGCAAAGGCATTGCCGAAACATTAAAGAACCAAATCCAGAACATTTGCCCGATTTTGATCAAAGGTTCCATTGAGGAAGCACAGAAAACAGACGAGGCATAAATTATGGCGAAGTTGAAGGACTATCAGGGCCGCTACTGCGAATCGGATTATGAGAACGCTTTTCTTGCTCTGCTGGAAAAAGCTGGCTGGACCTATTCTGCCGGGAACACCATCCAGCGCAAGTCCCGGCATGAGGTTCTGATTGCAGAGGACTTCATGGAGTTCCTGCGCAGTTCCAGCCCGCAGCTGACCGAGGAAGAGCGAACACGCATCTTTGATACCGTGCGCCTTGCCGGCGGCGAAAGCGATTTTGCCACACTGCACAAGGTGTACAACTGGATGGTCTACGGCATCCAGTTCGTGCCGCAGAACGGTCTGCCCTGCATGGTACCCCTCATCAACTTCGACGACCCGGCCAAAAATATTTTCCGGGCAGTGAACCAGTTTACCATCGAATACACTAACAACGGCCAGAAAGAGAACCGCCGCCCCGATGTGCTGTTGTTCGTAAACGGGATGCCGCTGTGCGTCATTGAACTAAAAAATCCGGCAGATGCCAACGCCACCATTCACGACGCATGGGAGCAGATCACCATTCGCTACTGGCGGGATATTCCGCACCTGCTCCACTATTGCCCGCTCGCCTGCATCTCCGATGGGGTCAAGACCCGGCTGGGCACCGTCCGCACTCCCTACGAGCATTTTTATGCGTGGCGGCGCGTGAACGATGGCGACCAGATTTCCACCCTGCCTTTTGCCGAGACCGAAACGCTCATCAACGGTGTGTACAGTCCGGCACGGTTCCTTGAAGTTTTCCGGGATTACATCTATTTTCAGGACAGTATCTACGACAGCAGCGAAGTGGAGATCGTCTGCCGCTATCCGCAGTTTTTTGCCGCACGGAAGCTCAAACAGAGCATTGTGCAGTCTGTTGTCAGCGGCACCGGCAAGGGCGGCACCTATTTTGGTGCGACCGGCTGCGGCAAAACCTATACCATGGCATTTCTGGCGCGGCAGCTTGCCCTGCGTTGCGCCGACACCCCGGAGATCGGCTCGCCCACCATCGTGATGATCGTGGATCGTGACGACCTGCAAAAGCAGAGTGCCAAGCTGTTCACCAAAAGTCAGGAGTTTCTGAATCTAGGACAGGTGTCTGTGGTCAAAGACCGCAAGCAGCTCCGGAACGAACTGAGCAAGCGGCAAAGCGGCGGGTTCTACATCTGCACCATTCAAAAATTCTGCGACCGCAAAGAGGATAAGATCGGTCTCATCAACTCCCGGCGGAACATTGTCTGCTTCTCGGACGAAGCACACCGGACGCAGCTGGAACACTCCAAAAAGATTCAGTTCAGCAAGGATTCCGATGAAAACATGAAAGCACTGGTGTCAAAGCCCTATGCCAAGGTGCTGCGGGAAGCCTTTCCGCAGGCCACCTTTGTGGGCTTTACCGGCACCCCGATTGCGGAGACCTACCAGACTTTCGGCAACGAAATCGACCGCTATACCATGGATCAGGCCGTTGCCGATGGTCTGACCGTGCCCATCAAGTATCATCCCCGGATTGCAAAAGTCCTGCTGGACAAGAAAAAGGTCAAGGAAATCGAAGCCTACTATAAGCGGTGTGCCGAGGATGGCGCGACCAAAGAGGACATCGAAGCCAGCAAAGAAGCCATGAGTTCCATGGAAATCATTCTGGGCGAGCCTTCGCGTCTGGAACGTTTGGCGGTGGATATCCATGACCACTATGTTTCCTCCTGCGAAAAAGACCCTGACCGGGTGCAGAAAGCCATGGTCGTGTGTTCCAGCCGCCCGATTGCCTTTGCGCTGCTGGAAAAGTTCCGGGAGAAATACCCGGAATGGTTCGTGGAAAAGAAGGTGCCAGACGGCGTTTCGCTCCCCAAAGAAGAACTTGCCAAGCGGAAACCGATGCCCTTTATGGCGATGGTGGCCAGCGTGGGCAGCAATGACAAGCCGGATATGTACAACTACCTTGGCGGTGTCAAGAACGACAAGCGTTCGGAAACGCTGGATGCCGCGTTCAAGGATGAACAGTCTAACTTCCGCATCGTCATCGTTGTCGATATGTGGATCACGGGATTTGATGTGCCGTGCCTTACTTATATGTACAACGACAAGCCGCTGCAAAAACATATGCTCATCCAGACCATCAGCCGCGTCAACCGGAAGTATCCGGGCAAGGAGTATGGTCTGATCGTGGACTACATCGGCATCCGCGAAAATATGCGCGAGGCCATGAAGATTTACGGCGGCAATACTTCCGTTGCCCCGACCAAGGACGATGTGGAGCAGGCAACCAATGCGTTCCGGGATGAACTGGGCGTTCTGAAGCAGCTGTTCACCGGGTATGACCTTACTCCGTTCCTGAGTGAAAAGACCGACCCGGTGGAACGCTACCGCGCTCTCACCAGCGCAGCCGAGCACGTTTTTGCTTCGACCGAGGAACTGAACACCGAAAGCCAGAACGGAACACAGAAAGTTTCGTTCAAGACCTATTTCCTCAAGACGGTAAAGCGGATGCGTGTAGCCTATGACATCTGCCAGCCCTCCGGCGAACTGCATGAGGACGAATCTGCCCTTGCGCAGTGCTTTATGGCGATTGCAGGCTTTGTCCGCAAAATGAGCGGCACCAGCGATGTGGACACCGACACCATGAACCGCAATGTTGCCCGGATGGTGGAAGAAGCCCTGAAGTACAATCAGGTAGAAAGCATCCTTGACAACGGCGAGGAAGAAGATATTTTCAGCCCGGAATATTTTGAAAAGCTCTCCGATGTCAAAATGCCTGCCACTAAGCTGGAAATCCTCGTCAAGATGATAAAAAAGCAGATTCGGGAATACAGTGCTGTGAACCAGCTGGCCGCAAGGACCTATGAGCAGATGTTGGAAGCGACCATCCGGGAGTATCACGAGCGGCGCCAGCATCTTGCTGCCGAAGAAGCTGGCGAAGCACAGGAGCAGGCATCTGATGAAATTATCAAAGCCGCCTATGACCATGCTCTGGAAGTGCTGCGCCAGATGAAGGAAAGCCGCGAGAGTTTCCGCAAAATCGGCCTAACCTTCGAGGAAAAGGCATTCTATGATATCCTGCTTGCCCTGCGCGACCAGTACAATTTCGAGTATGGAACCGACCAGAATGCGAACGGTGTAGTCGTCAACGGCAAATGCAAAGCCTTGGCGAAAGAGGTCAAAAAAATCATCGACGAATATTCTTCTTTTGCCGACTGGCTGAACAATCAAAATGTCCGTGACCAGCTGAAGCTGAAAATCAAAATCTGCCTTGTCAAAAACGGCTATCCACCAAAGTATAGCCCGGAAGTGTTCCGCAAGGTAATGGAGCAGGTGGAGAACTTTGAGGAAAACGCCTGAAATTGAGGTGATATTTTATGGAATGGCGAAAATCGACCTATGAACTTTTACGGTCGAAAGACATCATCGCCATACTCGATGGCGATACCTCATTCGGTGCATACGAAGTTTGTAAGGGAAAATCCATAGATGTACGAATGCCTTACCTGAGCGGTCCAACGCTCTGTGATATTTCCACTCGGTTCGGGTTGCCTGTCAGTTATAACCGAGAGGAAACCTTGAGCAGATGGCAATACCTTGACAATTTGATGGACTACTGCATAAAAAATGGTCGCTTTTCTGATTTACTGTCTTATCTGCTGGCTAAGAATCAGTTCTCGGAAATGCTGTCCGACTGTACTGTAGATGAGATTGAAGCTGCATACAGCTATATAACATCTGCTGCCATCAAGAAAATCAATGGCATCCTATACTTCGGAGGAAAGGAACTTACCGTTATCGGGAAAAGGTTTGCAGTTCGTCCAATCGGAGTTCATGTCGAAATGGACACACCGGCAGTAAAAACGATTGACCGGGAGTACATAAAAAGCATTTCTAGCCGCGCTATGGCAGATGTTGAACAAGGCAATTTTGACAGTGCCATTACAAAGTCTCGGACACTTCTGGAGGAAGTCTTTATCTATGTCATCGAAAAGAAAAATGAAAAGCCTTCCGAAAGCGGCGACATGATGAAGCTTTTCAAGCAGGTCAAGGACTTATACAATATGCATACAGACAAAGACACCGACCGACGAATCAATACCCTGCTCTCCGGGCTGAACAGCATCGTATCTGCCATTTCGGAAATGCGCAACAAGGATAGCGATGCTCACGGTGTGGGTGCTTCCAGAATCTCCATCGAAGAGCATCATGCCCGTTTATTTGTCAATTCAGCAATGACAATGGCAGATTTTATTCTTTCTGTTGAGAAAAAAGTCAATGCTGTCCATTCGTAAAAGGTTTCAGGAGATTTTATATAAGGAGTTAGTTTATGATTAAAAACATTATTTTCGACATGGGAAATGTTCTGCTGAGGTTTGCCCCGGATTCCTTTCTTGACCGTTATAATGTTGAAGGGTCCGACAGAATTCTCCTAAAAAACAAGGTGTTTCGTTCCGTGGAGTGGGTGATGCTTGACCGCGGCACTTTGACGGAAGAAGCTGCCGAGCAGCGGATTTTGCCGAAATTGCCGGAACGGTTACATCAGGTCGCACATAAGCTCATCGCAGAATGGGATGAGCCGCTTGTCCCCGTAGAAGGGACGGTTGAACTGCTGCAAACGCTCAAACAAAATGGCTATGCACTCTATCTGCTTTCCAATGCAAGCGTCCGACAGCCCATTTATTGGGAAAGGATGGAGGCAAGCAAATACTTCGCCGGCACCTTGATTTCGGCGCATGTTCACCAGATAAAGCCCAATCCGGACATCTATCAGACCTTCCTGAAAAAATTCGATCTCGTTCCAGCAGAGTGCGTTTTTATTGATGATTCGCCTGCAAATATTGAGGCCGCTATTGGTGCAGATATTTACGGCATTGTTTTTAACAACGATGTTTCTGAGCTGAAGCAAGAGCTTGTTTCGCTGGGCGTAGCGTTGGATTAAAATAATTGCGCATACAGACCAACGAGGGGTGCATCGCATAATGCAATGCACCCCTCGTCATGTTTTAGCGGTTGAACGTTGTGTTCAAAGCCACTGAATAGCTTTCGTCCGGACCGATGCAGGCAGCAGCCGCATGTTTGTTCCATTCGGATGTATCCGTCTCAGCCGCAGGAAGGCTCTGCCACGGTTCAATGCACACAAACCGCATCGGCTTTGTCCGTGCGCTCCATAGCAATGTATATGGATACTCGGAAATATCACAGGTGATACTGCGTCCGGAGTCTTTTTCGCACAGACTGATAGATTTTGACCGGAGACCAGCAAGGCAGAAACTATCGTTGTCAAATAACGTATCTGTCAGCTGAATCGACTGGGCATTCTTCCACTGATAAAAGCTCTTCCCGGAAAGCAGACCGTGCGGGAGGCAGTCCAGAATAACCGGACTCTCTTCGCATTCAAAGCGCAGCTCATAGTCTTCCGTTTTATGTTTTTCATCGAACGGGAGATTAAAACCCGGATGAAACCCTATTCCAAATCTCATTTTCTCGGAACCACAGTTCTTCACCTTGATCTCATGATGCAGCGTATGGCCATCCAGCGTAAAGACGCTGATGAATTCAAAGTCAAACGGAAATAGGGTGTCCTTTGTTTCCTGATTCGACCGGAACACGAACTGTGCAGAAGTCCCGGTATTCTCGACCAGCGTATGTTCCAAATCACGGATGAAGCCATGCTGTTTTCCCTTATAGTGCTTGCCCTCATGAACAAGTTCACCGTTTGCCAGTCGTCCAGTCCAAGGGAAGAGAACTGGCGAGTGCCGATCCCAAATAGAAGGGTCTGCCTGCCAGATCAGTTCTTCGCCAAGCTGGTTTTTTACACTAATGGCCTCTGCGCCGTGTGTGTCAACCGTTACTGTCAGAAATTCATTTTGAATCGTTGTTTTCATAAAAGAACCTCTCTATAAATTGGAAGCGTCTTCGTTAAAAGCAAGGCATCACGACAGGCGTTTATAGTTCTTCGATAAATTTCAAATGCGGAATATGCCGGAGCGTATCTATCATACTGTCATGCGGACGATGTTCAAGGCTGCGAACGGTGACAACAAACGCAACACTGTTGATTGAATTGGTTCCGAGGTAATCCGGCTCCATCTGCAAGTTGCTCATGGTCAAACCGGCATCACGCATAAACTCAATAAACTCGCCCATATACTCACGATTTTCAAGCTCAACGTAGATGTCGATGACACTTGTATGCTTCCGTGTAAAGTAGTCCATGTTCTGCATAAGTGACAACACAATGAAAATCAGGATGCCACCGGCAATGGCAACTTCGTAAAAACCGATGCCAATCGCCAGACCGATGCAGGCTGCTGCCCACAAGCCGGCAGCAGTTGTGATGCCTCGAACCTGATTGCGTCCAGTTTTCATAATCGAGCCAGCACCAATAAAACCGATGCCCGAAAGGACTTGCGCACCCATACGAACCGGATCGCCCGTGTTCATACACTGGGAGACATATTGATTCGTCATCATCACAACGGTTGACCCCAGACAGACAAGGATATATGTGCGAAGACCCGCTGGTCTGCTTTTCCGTCCGCGCTCTAAACCCAAAACGCCGCCAATGACGATGGATAGGAAAAGTCTGAAGAAAATCGTTCCGTATGTTATTTCGCGTATTGTATGAAGATTCATCATGGCTCACCTAGCTTTTAACTATATTTTTCCAAAATTTTACATGAAGAGTAAAAAGAAATGTGTTCTGCCCTACTTGATAATTGGCAGAACACATTCTTTTCGGTATTACACGCTCGTGACGACTTGGAATCCAGCTTCCTTTATCTGGCTTATAAAATCGCCACCAAAGTGCATACAGTAGACCCGATTTCTCATTTCAGGCGGAATGTACTCACATAGCCGTTTCAGAGAACAATGCGACGGACTTTCCTTCGTCAAAAATGTGCAATCGTGATAAATAGTCTGAATTTTTCCTTGCTTGAACTGCTGGAGGATATCGTCTGAAAGTTCCGAAGCATCTGCACTGAAATAAGTGGTTTCGTTCTCATCACGAACCAGAAATCCGCAGCACTTCATATCAGTTGCATGTTTGACTGGAATTGCCTCAAAGCTCAACCCACTTTCAAATTCCTGCGAATAATCCGTGGTAAAATCATAGAGATTGGATGGTACTCCCATCAGCTTCAGGATTTCAACGATCGTATCGTCCTGCGCCACAATCGTCACTCTTTTGTTCAGAACGGACAAGCAGTACGATGCGAAAGAGCCGAGGCTTCCAACATGATCGGCATGCAGATGTGTAATCAGGACTGTGATCTTGTCACAGGTTCGGATTTCATCACGCGCCTCCATCTTACGGAAGGTGCTCTCGCCACAGTCGATCATGAACAAATGATTGTTTTTCACAAAGAATGCTGCATTGCTGCCGAGACAGGGATAATATGCTGCACCCGTGCCTGTAAATTGAAGAACCATCGGTTCGGAATCTCCTCTCCTCTAAATAGTTAGCCTTTGTTGCCGCCAGCGGTAACGCCAGAAATAATCTTATCAGACAGGAATGCGTAAATAACGACTGTCGGAATAAAGACGATGACAACGGATGCAAACATGCCAGCCCAGTCGCCGGAGTTCATCATGGAGGTGACCGTCTGATACAGACCAACACCGATGGGGCGCAGATTGGACTTGTTTGCAAAAATCAATGCCATGAAATATTCATTCCATTTGCCGATGAAGTTGAAAATGGAAACCGTAACAATTGCAGGCTGTGCCAGAGGGAACATGATTTTCCAGAAGCACTGAATCGGGCCGCAGCCATCAATCGCAGCAGCTTCCTCAAACGAGGTGCTGATTCCTTTGAAGAATGTCAGAAGGAAGAATGTGGTATAGGGAACCGAACATGCTGTATATAGGAAAATCAGCGTGAAATGCGTACCGGACAGATTCAACGCACTGACAATAGAGAACAGTGGCATAACAATCATGATGTTGGGAATTGCCAGACCAATAATGATAAGTGCCTGAATCAGACCTGCGCCGCGGAACTTGAAACGAGACATGCAGTAAGCTGCCGGTGCGCAAACCACAATAATGAGAATACACGACGGTACCGTGTAGATCACCGAGTTCAGCAGGTTGAGTGCTGCTTTGTTGGTAAACAGTGCCTTGGTGTAGTTTTCAAAATGCAGTCCACTTGCCAGAAGATGACCCGTAAAGATTTCCTTGGTCGTAGACAGCGAGGCCAAAATGATCCAGCCAATCATGCAGAAAATAAACAGGGTCCACAGGCCGACCACGATGTATCCCGGAAGACGAGGAAGCTCTCTCTGCCATTTGAACTGATGTTTGGCAGCTTTCTCTTTCTTAGCAGCTCTTTCTTTTTTAGCCATTGTTATTCACCTTTCCATTATTACAGCTCATAACCATCATCTTTGATAGTCTTTCTGGAAATCGTGGAAACCGCAACGACAACCACCGTCATAATGCAAGCCGCCGCAGCTGCAACACCAGTATTCATACTGTCTGCACTGATTTCACTGCCAAACAGAGTTTGATAAGTATACATCATCGGAGTGTAGGTGCTGACGCCGCCGAAGACCTGTGCCAGTGCAAAGAATCCCATGGTCTTGGTCGTCCACAAAACCAGAGAAGTGCCCAGAACGCCCTTAATCAGCGGCAAAGTAATATGGAAGAACTTATCGAACACGTTTGCACCTTCAATGGTTGCAGCTTCATAATAGTCGGGAGAGATTTTTTCGATTGCAGCAATGTACATCAACATGAAATAGCCCACGTTACTGAAAACATATGCAATGCACATGGACAGGAACATGTGATCTGTACTCAGCCATTGGAAGTTCGCCATTTTTTCCCAGCCAAGGGCAGTGAACAGAGAATGCAGCAAACCAAATTTTGCATTATAAACATACAGAAGCCACATATAACCAACTGCAACAGCTGCAATGACGTTCGGCATGTAAATAATGGCACGGAAGAATTTCTGACCGATCAGATCACTCGTAAGGATAATTGCCAGTACGATTGCCAATCCAAGGCAGGCAACGCCACAGTAAAGCCAGATTTTTCCGATGTTGATGACAGAAGTAATGAACAGCGGCGTGTTAAAAAGCTTCACATAGTTTCCCAGACCAGCCCACGACCATGTCGAAACAGAGCTTGTAACGCTTTTTACGCTGAAAAAGCTCATAATTGCGGTTCTGGAAACCGGGTATACAAAGATCAGGCAGAAAAGAAGCATAGCCGGACCCATAAAGTACAAAATGGACGTTTTTGTTTGTTTCATTGTCGTCATCCTTCCATTGTACAAAAGGGCAGGAACGCGATAGGCTTCCTACCCTTTCATACAATTACTTACTCTAAAACGGGCTTCTTCTTAGAATGCGCTTGCTGCTTTGATGAACTCGTCTGCGGTGAAAGAACCGCCCATCAGCTTCAGGCAGGCATCAGCAATGATCTGCTTGCTGTCGCTGTTAGTCACGATAGCAGTCTGAGAGGGATAATGGGTAGTGTAGCTGTTCAGAACGACCTGAGCATCGGTGAGGTTTTCGGGCCAGACATGATCGGTACGCATCGGAATAGCATTTGCCTGATTGGTGAACTCCTGATCCCACTCGCTGGTGGTCAGATAGACGATAAACTCAACAGCAGCCTCCGTTGCAGCATCATCGCAATCCTTGTTCACTGCAATAGCGTAGGTAGAGTAGCAGCCGGATTCCGTGCCCTCAACGCCATTCGGAACTTCAGGGAATGCAAATGCGCCCCACTTGAAGTCGTCGGGAGTGGTATCAGCAACCTCATTCGGCAGCCAAGTACCATTGATGTACATAGCGACGTTTTCGCTGATCACCATATCCTGCTGTGCTGCGGGGTACACATTCGACTCGATGTTGGGATCGAAGTAGCCCTTTGCAGCCATCTCGGCGATTGCATTTGCAGTATCCTTAACACCTTCATCGGTTGCCCACAGGCTGCTGTCCTTTGCCAGTTCCATCACACGATCATTACCCAGACGGCGAGACATATAGTAGCCAACCCAGCTGGTGCAGTAGTTGGAGTCAGTCGTCACAGGAATGTGACCAGCAGCCTTGACCTTCTCGCAGGCATCCATCAGCTCTTCCCAGGTCTGAGGATACTCGGTAACGCCGCACTCTTCCAGCAGACCCTTGTTGCAGAAGATCATAAATGCCTGCGGGATGTAGGGAATGCACATCGTTTTACCGTCAAACAGGGAGCTGGACAGAGACATCATGCTGGGAATGACGACATCCTTATATGCCTTGCCATCGGTGGTGTCATAGGTCTTCTCGACATAAGAGGAGAGATCCTTGATATTCTCACTCCACAACTTCTGGACGTTATCAATATTAGCGTCCATCAGATCAATCTGAGTACCTGCTTCAATAGCAGAAACGACCAGATTGCGGTTGTCACGGCCATTGAACGTAAAGTTGATCTTCACGTTCGGATGCAGCTGCATAAAGGCATCCGCTGCCTGACGCAGAACCAAAGCCTGGTTCTCCGTCTCGCTCCAGCTGGACCAGTACTCAATCGTGCCGGACAGAGTATCGTCTGCTGCGGCGGCAGCAGTCGAAGAAGCTGCGCTGCTGGAAGCAACAGTAGAGGAAGAGCTGCCACCACATGCGGCCAGACCCATTGCAGCCGCACCGATGCCAGCGACTTTGAGGAAATTACGGCGAGAAATCTTACTCATAATAAAAATTCTCCTTCTTTTGACGTTGATTGTAGACATAACATTGTGCAGCACCCTCACTGCATTTCATGGTATTTATAGTTTACACGAGAACTTGAAACGTGTCAACTGTCGTTTCAGCAAAATATATGTAAAATACTTGTGCATTGTAACAAATTTCGTTTATTATACTTGGTTTTTACATGTCTCATATTGACACGTTTCAAAAAATAGTGTACTCTTGGATAAACATTGATAATTGCTATGCTATAATTGTCAGGGGGCGAACCGATGATTGATCAAAATAAACTCTCTTTGATTTTTTTAGTCATTTTTATTGTGATTATCTATTTCTGCCTTAGATAAGATTTTCCACACATTTCTCCTTCATATAGCACAAGGCCGGGGCTGAACTTGCAGCCCCGGCCTTGTGCATTTTTCGCTGTGATTACAGAAGATGTCAATTAGAATTTTTTCACAATGTCCATCATGGAGTCAAATTGAGCCTCCATGCCTTTGACCAGCGTAAACTGGGTCCTTGCCCGGTCAAGGTTCTGATCGGGACGGCTGATGTGGAAATAATGATCTCCTTCCAGATAATCTGTCAGAAATCTCATTCCACATTCCAGCGTCATCAGCTTTGCACCCCAGACAAGGCTGATTTTTTCCTGTTCGGACATTGCGGCTCCCGCTGTGGACAAGAATCCTTTTGTGAATACCTCAAACAGATGCAGACTGAAGTGAACTTTCGACTGATCCGGCTCATCCTCTGCACAGTCATTTGCGCCAAAACGGATGGAATCACCAAAATCATATGCCGTCAGACCGGGCATCACCGTATCCAGATCGATCACACAAATGCCCTTCTTCGAGGTTTCATCAATCAGGACATTGTTCAGCTTTGTGTCGTTATGCGTAACACGAAGTGGAATTTCTCCCTTGGCAAGCATGTCCACAAGAACATGACAATCCGCTTCACGAGTGCGCACAAAGTCAATTTCTGCTGCCACATCTTCTGCGCGTCCCATCGCATCCTCAGATACAGCTTTTTCAAAATTCCTGTAACGGTTCGGTGTATCGTGGAACTTGGCAATCGTCTCGTGCAAAGACGTTGCCGGGAAAGCTGCCAGTTGATTCTGGAAATTGCCGAATGTTTCTGCGACCGTATAGAAGTCATTTTCATTCTCAACTTTTTGCAGACAGATGGTATTTTCTACAAATTTATAGGCTCGCCATGCACCACCGTCTGCATCCGTATAAAAAGGTGCTCCGTCAACCGTCGGAATGACATTCAGCGTTTCACGCTCCGGGTCTCCGCCGTTTTTCTCGATTATCTTACGCAGGAAGTCTGTGACCTTGCAGATGTTCTCCATCAGTTCATCCGGCTTTTTGAACGTATCCGTATTGATACGCTGCAGAATAAAGCGTTTGCTCTTGTCTGCGGCCCACACCACAAACGTATCATTGATATGGCCTTCACCATACCGTGCAATTTCACCTGTTTCACAGGCAAAATCAAACGCCTGCGCTGCCTGATGAAGAATTTCTTCTGTAATCTTTTTCACTTTTCTTCCTCCCATAGATCTGCCGGATAGATTCCTTCCTCAATCTTGTTCTTGATTGCTGCCACGACCGTAGGCTTGTCCTCACGATAGGTAACACCGTACCATTTATCGGTGCTGTGCAAAATCGTTACTTTTGCTTTTTTCTCTTCAATCAGCTCACTGACAACAAGCGGCAGGAAATATTCACACTTCAGCGGGTTCTTCAGGAGATTCTCTCGTAACCACCCTGCAAAGCGTTCCTCGGCTTCACGAACGAAGCTCTTATTGAATCCCCACAGATTCATACTGACCGGCGTATTGCCGTCAATATCGACCCATGTGTTTCCGTTGTCTTCCGAATAGCTGATTTTATCCTCACGTTTTTCAATGCGAGTACGTTCCGTTACACTTTGAAGCGTTCCGTCCGGATTTGCAACGCAGACACCTCTTGCAACACTGCCATTTTCCGAAACCGTATTCTTCAGCAGATAGCTGACCATGCAGTAGTCATAAATTTCACCATCCTGATGGCTGGACAGATAATCATACATCACCCGGAATGCTTCAGGGCCGTAATAGTCATCGGCGTTAATAACTGCAAACGGGCCATCAATCAGATCTTTTGCAGAAAGCACTGCATGGCAGGTTCCCCACGGCTTTTCACGATTTTCCGGAACAGCAAAGCCTTCCGGGAGCACATCCAACTGCTGAAAAGCGTACTTTACATCCATAATTTTGGAAATGCGCTCACCAATCGCCGCATGGAATGCTTCTTCGATTTCATGCTTGATTACAAAGATAACCGTCCGGAATCCTGCACGGTACGCATCATAGAGAGAATAGTCAATGATGATTTCTCCATTCGGGCCAACCGGGTCAATTTGTTTCATTCCACCGTATCGGCTGCCCATGCCCGCAGCCATAACAAGTAATACTGGCTTCTTCATTTCAATCTCCTTAGTCTCTTATGCAGAACAAAGATAATTTGAGTACATCCTAAATGGCTGCGAATTTTACAAAGATGGCTGTCAGCGATTTATCCCTGCATCTTTTAAGTATTTGCAGCACTGATACGTCCAATCGGACTGAATGATATCGAATCCATGCTCAACCAGCCATCCCCAACCGAGAGCAGGGTCCTTCATCATAGAGATGTCGTCGGTATGACCCGCAGACAGTGGAACCTTATAGTTATAAAGAACCGCATTGCCCCACAAGGTTCTGCCCTTCTTGTGCATTGCTTCGATATACTCCGGTTGAATCACATCCGCCTTTTCCGTTGAAAACACCAGTTCGGCACCCATATAATTGATGTCCATAGATTCGATCAGTTCGCTTTCCGTATCCTTTTCCATATAGATAGGCATGAACATATAGTCGGGCGCAACCTCTTCAACTGCTCTTAAAACGTCTTTTGTCGGTGCATTCTTCAGAAGGATTTGCTCTTTCATGCCGTGACGCTCGACCTGCTTGATCACATCCGGAATGAAAGCACCGCAGCGGTCCAAATTCAGAATGCAACGATTCTTCATATGTTCCAGAACCTCGTCAAACGTGTTCAGGCCATGCTCTGTCTCGTTGAAATCGACATTGATCAGCCGCAGCTTCCGAATTTCATCGGATGTCATTCGGGTCAGGTCGATATGGCGGTCTAGCTGGAAGGGTTCTTTTCCCGTATGGAAAATAAAAATCTCTCCATCAAGGCTCTTGAACAGATCCATTTCCAAGATAGCTGCGCCACCGCGCAGTGCAATATCAAACGCCGGAATGGTATTGCAGGGGATGTTCACACCGGCAACGCCGCGGTGTGCTGCAACTTGAACACGATCGTTGTTGTAAAGATGTAACGTACTTTTCATGGCAGTAGCCTCCTTATTTTTAAGTATGGCACATAACTTGAAACGTGTCAATATAACAAAATAGAGAACTTCTCCCCTAAATATTGTGAAAAAGTTCAATGGCATTTTGTGGTTCGTGCCATTATACTATATAATGTGTGAAAGTACATAACAGGAGGGAAACACAGATGCCCACCATTAAGGATATTGCCAGAGAAGCCGGTGTTGCCCAAGGCACCGTGTCAAATGTCTTGAACGGACGTGGCAATGTTAGTAGTGATAAGATTCTTCTGGTCGAGCAGGCATGCACGAAACTTGGATATACAATGAACCAGCGGGCAAAGACGCTCCGACAGGGTTCGTCTAAACTTTTAGCTGCTATTTTGCCCAACATGCACGACAGACGATATACGGACTTTTTCCTGAGTTTCAAGAACTATGCCGAGTCCAGCGGCTATTCGGTTCGTCTCTACTTTTCCAACGACTTGGTTGAGGAAGAAGAAGTCCAGCTTCAGACCGTCCGCTCTGAGATGACCGCAGGGATTGCGACATTTTCATCCTGCACAAAGGATGGAAAAAATATCTATCATGAACTTGGAATTCCCAGAGAAGATGTCGTCTTTGTTGAACGGAACCCTTTTGATTCTGCATCCTATATAGGATTTGATTATGAAAAAGCCGGTTCTGAATTGGCAGAAAAGCTGGAATCGAAGAATTGCAACAATGTTCTGCTGATTACAGAAACCCTTGATTACTCCAACCAACGGGCTTTCTTTTCGACTTTTTCATCCATTTTGAAAGCCAACAACCGTATTCTTCATCACATTCAAACAGATGCCCAGCACTGCTACACGCATTTCCTTCAGATTTTGAATCAGCTGGAATCCGTGGATGCTGTTGTTTTAACGAACTATCACCTTGCAGAGAATTTCAGCAACATCAATAAGACATTCTATCCACAACTCCATGCTCCGATCTATACCATCTCTCCGCTTTTTACAATTCCTTCTATCGGCTGCAAGAAGTATGAGCTGAACTATCGCTTGATGGGACGTTGCGCTGCCGAGACATTGATCAAGCGCAAAGAACGAAAATCAAAGGAAATCAAGCCCATCCTGCTTGATAACGATGGGATGCGGAACTGGATTTCTAAAATTCCCGGTTCAACTTGCAAAAAATTAACGCTTCTGACCTTGGATAGTCCCACCGCGCGTATTGTGGAAAATATGGCGAGGATCTATACAGATGCTACCGGAATCGAAATCAAAGTCGCCATCTGCTCTTACGATGGCATCCATGAAATTTTGAGCGGCCTTGGCAATATGGATGCCTACGATGTCATTCGACTGGATCACACATGGCTTTCATGGTTTGGAGAACGCATTTTTGCGCCACTACATGAACTCTGCTCAACCAATGAGGACAGCCTCTTTGCACCTTTCATTCCAGGTCTGGTTCCTCAATATACCAGCGTCAATGGCATTGCATACGCTTTCCCTGAAACGCCAAGCGCACAACTGCTTTTTTACCGAAAAGACTTATTTGAGAATACTGTCTTACAGAGACTATACAAGGAGCAATATAAAGAAGAGCTGGCACCTCCCCAAGATTTTGCCACCTTTAATCGAATCGCAAAATTTTTTACAAAGCGATTTAATGAACATTCTCCCACGACCTACGGGACGACTCTCACACTTGGGAACAGTGGTGTTGCAGCCACCGAATATTTAACGCGGTATTTCAGCCATTCGCACGACCTGTTCGATGCAAACGGCAATCTCTTATTGGATACCGACATTGCAGTTCAAGCCATGAAAGAACTGATCGAAGCAAAGGAATATTCTCCGAAACGGTATAACGCATGGTGGAGAGAAGCTGCAAGAGAATTTGCTGCGGGTGACACTGCTATGGCCATTATCTTCAGCAACTACGCTTCGGAAATGATGGACAGCGATTCCGCCGTCATCAACAAAATCGGATATACCTACCTGCCCGGACAAAATGCACTTTTAGGCGGCGGATGTATCGGTGTATCGAAAAACAGTAAAAACAAGCGGGAGGCATTTGATTTCATCAAGTGGATATGCAGCGAAGAAATCACAACTGCCATGACGCTTCTTGGCAGTGTCTCTCCCTGTGAAAAAACATATAGTAACTATGAAGTTCTCGACACTTACCCATGGCTTGGACTTTCTCATAAATGTATCGCACAGTCCAAAATAAATCGTATTCCCCCTCAGAAGGCAAATTGTTTTGATGAGCGTAAATTTCTTAGCATTCTGGGAACGGCAGTCAATACTGTTTATAACGATACAGCAAGTCCGCAGGACGCTCTGGCTTACGCAATCCAGAGTTATAACCGCACAATGAAATAAAGAGAAACAGCCGCAGATTTTCAGGTTGAACGCCTGATAAATCTGCGGCTGTTTCTCATATTTTATACATCTCCATGCAGAGAAGCAAAATCCTTCCATGCAAGCGACCACGATGCTACCGAAGGCGTAAGCGGTACGGTGATTCCCGTTTTTTCAGGAGAAGGCGGCACAAAATGGCCTTCTACCCCCTTGACCGTCATTCCGTTCTCGTCCAGTCTGACAATTGCATAAATTGGTTCCTTATAGGGAACCACAAACTGCAGATTCGGGAATTTTTCTTCGATTTCAGGGCTGTACCGACGCGTTGCATATGCGGTTCCGGCCCAGTAGTTTGAAATGCTGTTTAACGTGTAGTAGAGGATTCCGTTCTCAAAATGACGAATATCTCTGTGAACATGTCCGTTCATGCAAAGACGAATCTGTTTGCCAGCATTTCTTCCTTCAAGGATGATTTCCTGAAGATCATCTACATTGCGCAAGCCACGAGGACAAGCATATAGCGGTTGATGCGAAAAAATAACGATTGGCTCATCAGAATCAGATTCAAGGATTTCCTGTCGAAGCCATAGCAACTGTTTTTCTCCCAGATAAGGAAGGTCGGTTGTCTCAAAATATTTTCCGTAATAATAATCGGCAAGATTTCCGTTTTCATCACGATAATAATTACCGTCCAGAACAATGAAATGCCAACCATTAAAGTGAAAAGCGTAATACGGGCTTTTCATTCCATACATTTCCAGTGCGTCGGCTTTCGAGCAGAAATCACACTCATGATTGCCCAGCAGATGGTATTTCGGTTTGGGGAACGAATTGAACTTCTGCAAAATTTCCAGCTTAGGAATAGCCGTCGGGCACTCCATAGCATATTTAAGATTGATCGGCATTTTTTCCGGTGCGCAAAGGCAGGTCGATGTATCTTTTGGGTAAGAAAAATCACCCAGCTGGATGATGAAATCCACATCAGCCTTTTGCGCTGCATTCAGAAATGCATCAATGCGCATCATGCCATCGTGCATAATATCCAAATGCAAATCTGTCATTGCTGCAAATGTTACGGCATTTACTCCCATACTGTTCACTTCTCCTTTATGCGTTACGAATAGGCATACTGGAAACAAAATCTGTTTCAATCAGCTTATAGTGACTCTTACGGATTTCAGTGATCAAGTGCTTTGCGCTGGAAATTGTGTTATCCAGAATCAACCCACCGTGTCCAACTTCTTCGGCCAAGTGCGTATCAGACCCAGAAAGAGGAATCAAATGGTGCTCGGTTGACAATCGCTTTGCTTCAACCCGGTCATACCGCCATTGGGCACTCCCATTATAGACTTCCATTCCATCCAAAACTTTGGGGTCTGCAAGGCTGCACACTCCCGGTCTGCACGGATGTGCCTGATCCACAAATGCGCCAACCTCATGAAAGCGTTTACTGGCTTCTTCGATACCAGCAAGATATAGTTCAGGATTTTGATATAAAAATCTCTCATCAAGACCCAAAATAACATAATCGTTTAGGCAACTGGTATCACGGTATTCCATACCAAGGTAGATATCCAGACCCACGCGCTTTCCAAGTGTATAAGCCGTGCGACAGCCAACCAAGAACTGATCAACCTTCTCTGCCCAGCTCATATCAGGGAATCTCTTGAAGAATCCTTCATTATAGTGGTCAGTAATGACAATTCCCTGATACCCTGCCTCAGCATAGCGTTTTACAATCTCCCATGCGGAAAGTCGCCCGCAATAGCTGCTCTCGGCTGTATGGACATGTAGATCTATTGTGTACATCTCGAACCTCCTGTCGTGCTTTGCCTCCTAATACCGTAAGTTTACCACTTTTTTTGAAACGTGTCAAAAAGATTATTGACGAATTCACCCAAGCGACCTATAATGGGATTACGGAAGCCGAAATCCATCTAGGAGGTACTAACAATGGACCAGATACCAGATTTCTACCAGCCCCATTACTGCCGCCGCACTGCAATCCGAATCATCAAGGCCAAACCCGGTCACTATGGCCTGCCTGAGTTTCACTTTGATGCAGATTTCTTTTTGGAGGTCGTGAACGATCCACACTTCTGCTATGAGACAGACAATGAAATCATCATCTATGTTGATCACACCGAGCTGACCGATGCCTGCCTTGCAACCTGCTCGTTTGATACCGAGAACAAGTACGAGATCTCTGCCATCCTTTGTGAAAAGCAGTCCCTCTTCTTTGAAAATCGAAATGGTGTCATTAGTTTCAATTTTGAGATCAGCGGATTGACTGGACCCACACGGACTCTCTATGTTCATACTATTTTGCGTGATCCCGGTCTGACCTTGAGAATCGAGCAGAACCATATTGGTCGTCGTGCCGGCAAGTACCGCGAGGGCGATTATCCTGCCACTCAAATTCTGGCCGCTAATCATTACATGTTTGCAATGCGCGAAATGCTGTATGCTCTCGACCTGCCGCAGTATTTGAATCGCAATCACTTGGGTTATCTGCTGATTCTCGGTTTTGAGACCAACAATGAAATCCATACCGATTATCCCCCTCACTGGCATCTGATTTATCGTTGGCCCACTCATGCAGGCTCTCCTGCACCCCATATTTATCTTGCACCGGATGGAAAGATGTCTCATAGTACCTGTTATTTTGATTTCTCCCACGGTGCAAATCGTGACTATAAGGCTGGAGAATGGTGTCCGTTTGTTGACCCCTATGGACACAATGTTTGCGCTATTCGTGTAAATACGGATGGCGGCATGTCTATCACGAAACCCATGTCTGAAATTTATACCATGGGGCCTTATTCACCGGAAAACGGAGTTACAATCTACAAGAATGAAACGGCAGTAGGCAGCATTTTCACCGAAAACGACACCGAAACCGGCAAGTTCAAGGTAACTTGGAAGAATATCGGAAATTCTGCATTCCGCAACGGATATACTGAAACCGTCGATTATGATCCCCTGACTGGTGCGATTCGTAATATCTCCAAGTAAGTACGTTCGTCTCCCTCCCTGACCTTTTAGAAGATATTTATAGATGATTCCTAAAAGCTGTTGCCAACAAAACATTTGGCAACAGCTTTCGTTTTATATGAGTAATCTTTACACCAACCGCAGGTATTTGATTATATAAGTTAAAAATTGTAGATTAAATCAACCGGTTTTCGCAATCCTTTCGACTACAATAGAGTTGAGAAGGATGGTGGTGGCCATGTACGAAGAACAGTTTTCTAAGAGGCTTGCTGAGCTGCGCACACAGAAGGGTGTATCTGCAAGAGATATGAGCCTCTCAATCGGGCAGAATCCCGGCTATATTCGTACAATTGAAAGTGGTGCCGCCTTTCCAACAATGGCAAATTTCTTTTACATTTGCGAATATTTCAACATTACCCCACAAGAATTTTTTAATTTTGGCGAGGACCCCTCCAATGGAATGAACGCCCTTGTTGATCAGCTAAAACAGTTTGATGCCGAGCAGATCAATGCACTTACAGCTTTTATAAAAACAATCGTCAAAAAGTAAAATATCAAAGAACTTAAACACTTGGTAAACCTACCGAAAGATAGGGGCACAAAGCCAAATGGGTCTAAAATCCAAGAATCAACAAGATATTCTTGAATCATGACAGCCGGTTGCGTTTTTAATGACTAGATGGATTCTCTGCCCGGTCTTAAACTGAACCGTCTGTGAAGATTTTATTTCTCAGGCGGTTTTGTTTTATCCATAATAACCAAAGGCGTTCGCCAGCTCCCTCGATGTAAACCATCGCAGCACAATACAGCAGCATCAGGATTCACCGTGTGGAGCGGATGAAGCCCTGATGCTGTTTTGCTTTGAGGAGGACAAGTATGCAGAATCAGATTCAAAAGTTGCTCGCCATGTTCGATGCCCAGAAACCGCCGATGAAGGAAGGGCGGGAGTACATCCAGTATGCAGTTGAGGTTGAGCAGACCTTGAGGGATTTTGAGGCGCACTTGCACGAAAGCGATGATCCTGTTGAAATCGCACAGTATACGCTAGAAACGGCCTGCCACTTTTATGGCGGTGACTGGTGCGGTTTGTTTGTAGTTGATCTTGACCTTAACCTGTGGTCGCCTTATTGGTGGTACAACAATGCTGCCGAGGATAAGACTACATCGTTGCTGAACGAATTGGAATCTTCCGAGTTCCTGTATCGGTGGGTACACGCCTTCCGGAAAAACGAGCCGATGATCGTTCTGGATGCAGAATCTGTCAAAGACGAGTACCCGGCAGAGTACGATTTATACCAGCGTCTTGGCCTCCATTCTGCTCTCGCTGTTCCTGTACGCCCGCGCCCCAGTGCGCTTATTACCGTCCGCAACACCACAAGGTACCAGACGCAGACCAGTATGCTGCGTCTGCTGGCCTATGTACTGCTGGCCGCATATAATGAGCAGAAGATGCTGGATCAGCTCCAATTGGTTGTTGCTCCTGAGAACATCGAGAGCAATGAGGATGTTTATATCAGCTTGTTTGGAGAACTGAAAATCTATACGTCCAAGGGCGTTCTGAAAGAATCTGATTTCAATTCGCCCAAAATCAGCCGCCTGCTGACCTATCTGCTGATTTCGCCTAAAACAGCTCTTACGCCCTATGAAATCCAGCAAGCGATCTGGACGGAAGATTCCGCAAACATTAACAATACCCTGAAAAATCTGATTTATAGGTTACGGCAGAAATTCGGGCTGATTTTGGATGAGCAGCTGATCCAGTCCACAGCGGCAGGATATCAGTACAATTCAAAATTGCACATCACGACCGATTGCCAGCGTTTTGATTCGTTCGTTGAATCAGCAGCAAAGGCATCCTCCGTGATGACCAAGGTGGAATTGTTGAAAAGTGCCATCGATCTTTATGACGGAAAAGTTCTCTCGTCTGCGGATGGTGAACATTGGCTGATCCAGTTCTCCTCTAAATACCATCTGCTCTATATCGGGACGATCAATGAACTGCTGAAGCAGCTCGATGCACTGCACTCCTATGATTTGCTGAATCAGTATGCTATGAAGTCCCTGTCGATTGCTCCTGAAAATGCCAGAGCATATTATTGGCTTGTTCGTGCGCTCAAGGAGCAAGGATTGGATGAACTGGCCACCAATGAACTTCATCAGGCAAAGCAGCACTTGATGGAGGAAGAATATAGCGAGCTGCTCGTTTCTCTGGCAGAAAGTGCCAAATAATCCCATCTAACTTTCATAACACCTAAAATTTTTGAGTAAACGCCCCAAAAGGGGCAAAAATGGCCCTATCTAACTCTCATCTAACCGCCATCTAACTTTCATGTGACCCCCGTGTGATATGCTTATACGGCACGAATTGATGCCTTGTAAGCTGTCACACGGGGGTTTTCTTTTTTGCAGACTGCCCTGATTGCCGTGGCTTTCGATTCGTCCGAATAAAAATATATCGAAGCCTAAGATGCATTAAAGGCTGAGGATACTCATATTGCTTTCCATCTTTGAACGGAAAACAGTGTTTGTACCCTTTTCTTTAATGCGTCTTTTTTGCGCCCAGAGAAAAGCCCGTGCCCTGTCCAGCAGTGAAGTATCCTCATCCTCCGCATCCAGCGGAAAGGACACTCATTATGTTCACCATGAAGGAATTTGGTAATCGAATCAGTATGCTCCGTAAATTACAGAATCTTACGCAGGACGAACTGGCCGAGCGGATTCATGTCAACAAAGGCCATCTCAGCCGCATTGAGCGTGGTATTCGCGCTTGTTCACTGGAATCTCTTATTGATCTTGCACAAGAGCTGCACACCAGTACCGATTATCTTCTGACAGGAACTGGTCCTGCCAATGACTTTGCAAAAGAGCAGCTCTTGTCTGCAATCGAAGTGTTATCTTCCGTAAGTAAGTTGATGTAAAAATTGATGTTCATTCCCATATCGTCCAACCTATCGTAAGGGACACAACAAAATAAAGACCTCCCGGAACCAACCTATTGTAAGGTCGGATTCCGGGAGATCTTGTGGTTTAAGGATAGTATATTTCCTATCAGACTTACGCTGTCGGTGCGAGTATGTCATCAAACAGCTTGGCACACTCTGATTTTGTTGATTTCCTCGGCAAGGCTGATCTTCAGATTTCGAATATCAATGTCATTCTGCATATCCAAAAAATACCGATCCGATACGCCAAAATACTTTGCCAGTCTGAGAGACGTATCAGCAGTTATTTTTCTGCGGTCATGCAGGATATCCTGAATTCTGGATACAGGAACGTGGATTTCCTGCGCCAGCCTATACGCCGAGATATCCATCGGTTCCATAAATTCTTCCTGTAAGATTTCTCCGATTGTAGGCGTATCAATATAGCTTGTCATTGAAATTCTCCTCTCCTTGCATATTATGCGCAGTCTGCACTAATGATAATCGACAATTTCGACATTGAGAAAACTGTTTCCATCTACATTGAAGCAGACCCTATACTGACCATTGATTCGTATGCTGTATTGTCCCGCCCGATCACCTTTCAATAATTCCAGCTGATTTGCTGGCGGAACACGCAGATCCTCCAAACATCCTGCATTATCAATCATAATCAATTTCCGCAATGCAATTTTTTGAATCGACTGGGGCAACTTCTTTGAAAAAAGCTGATTATAAACTTTTTCCGTTTCCTTATCTGCAAAGCTCTTTATCATGTTTTCATTATACCCGTTTTTCATGTATATGTCAAGCAGGTATAGTCCGTTCTCCTGGAATTGGAAAATCGTTCCAAAAGTAGACCTATCAGGCCCACCAAGTAGGCCTACGAGGCCCACGCATTTCACAATTTGAGCCGCTATACTATAAGCAAGCCAGACAACATCTGGCATCCGTCCCTTGAAAATTGAACACGCATTCTTCAGTCACGTTCCTGTGATGATGAGCCACG
>OBRJ01000392.1_pt1 | contig 25938 bp, 19 predicted proteins | sample 1494831 | NCBI WGS metagenome assembly OBRJ01 (sample SAMEA3360658, study PRJEB22359) | human gut metagenome | biome: ENVO:urban biome; feature: ENVO:human-associated habitat; material: ENVO:feces | place: Bangladesh | collected 2011
TTTCTCCATATTATGACGAAATACATGTAACACATGATGTGTCACATCTTTTGGTAATTGTATTTTTTCATCTAATGGTGTAGGGATAAATATTTTCTTCATAGCTTTTCTAACGCAAAGGTATGCCAAGGGCCCGCCACGCGTTCCTCTATTATATGCCAATGTTCAGTGATATACGGCAAGATTTCATCATACCGATCATCAATAATACCACTAATGATTAAAATACCATTATCTTCAAGTTTCTTACCTATTTGTGGTAATAATATCTTCAAAGGGTCAACCGTTAAATTAGCTAAAATTAATTGAGCAGTACCTTCAAAATCCGTATCTAAATTACCACAAATAATTTCGGCATGTACTTCATTGTTTTCACAGTTAATTTTTGCTTGATTGGCTGCGTATTCCTCAATATCAATGCCTACTAAATGTTTTATTCCTAATTGGGCGGCTACTAATAAAAGTATCCCTGTACCTGTACCGATATCTAAACATGTAACCGTATCAAGATCCATAGGTTCACTATAAACTTTTAACAGCTCTGCACACGTCCTAGTCGTTTCATGGGAACCAGTGCCAAAGGAAATGTCTGAATCTATTTCTATAATTACTTTATTGTCGACGTTATCATAGTCTTGCCATGCAGGTTTAATTACAATATTTGGTAATATTTCTGTAGGCTCAATATATTGTTGCCAAGAATTTAACCACGTAGATTCGTCTAGTATATGAGCATCTATTGATTTCACCGTAATATTTGCCTCTGTAAGACGTTTTTCTAAGTCTTCTTTAATCATATCGGCATCAAGTGTTGGATCAGCGTAGAGCGTTAATTTTATTAAATTAGGTTGTTTTTCAATATCTTCTTCTATAATTCCATTGTCTGCGTAATCGTCAAAAAGAGTAGTCACCTCATCGGTGGCTACTCTTTCACAGACAATGGATATTTCTATCCATTGCATATATGCTCCTTTATAGGGAATGTGATGGAACAAACCATTCCTTCACATGAGCTGCTCATTTCGTTAAACAGTCCTTGATTTTTTCAAAGAGACTTTTGCTCACTTGCAAGTTATTAACATCTTCATTGCTTTCATTAGCAAAGCGTAATAATAACTCACGTTGAGTATCAGTCAATTTTTTAGGCGTTTGGACAGTTACTACAATATGTTGGTCCCCTCTTTGGTTAGGGTTACGCAAATATGGAATACCTTTGCCCTTTACGCGGAATGCCGTTCCCGTTTGAGTACCTTCCGGAATCTTTAACTCTACTTTACCATCTAAGGTGTTAACTTGTATAGTCGCACCAAGAGCAGCTTGAGCAAAGCTAATATTCACACGGCTAATAACATCATTGCCATTTCGCTCAAATTCCTTATGAGGACGAACAAAGATATATACGTAAAGGTCTCCCTTAGGGCCGCCCAAAATACCTGGTTCCCCTTCATTAGCTACACGTAAGCGAGAACCGCTATCTACGCCGGCAGGAATCTTGATAGAAATCTTGCGTTTAGCAAGCATTTCACCAGTACCACGGCATTTAGAACAAGGTTTTTCAATACTTTTACCAGAACCATGACAACGGGAACAAGTGCGCACGGATTGCATACGACCAAATGGCGTATTTTGAATAACCGCTTCTTGACCAGAACCATGACAGTTTGGACAAGTATCGACACGAGAGCCTGGTTCACCACCAGTACCATGACAGTGATCACATTCTTCATGACGATGCACTTCAATTTCCATAGACTTACCAAAGGCAGCATCTTCAAAGGAAATATCAATATCTTCACGCAAGTCATTACCTTTTTGAGGGCCTTGTTGTTGACGACCACCGCCAAACATGCCCCCAAAAATATCCCCAAAGATATCACCAAAGCCACCAGCTTGACCTCCAAAACCACCAAAGCCGCCTTGGAAACCACCGGCGCCAGCGCCGCCTCCTTGTTTGAAGGCGTCGTGGCCAAATTGGTCATATTGAGCTTTTTTAGTTTCGTCAGACAATACTTCGTAAGCTTCGTTCGCTTCTTTAAACTTTGCTTCTGCTTCCTTTGGATTGTCTTTATTTACGTCAGGATGGTATTGGCGTGCCTTTTTACGGAAGGCTTTTTTAATTTCATCTTGAGAGGCGTTTTTACTGACCCCTAGGATGTCATAATAATCTCGTGCCATTACTTACCAACCCTTCTTATTTCTTTTCGTCATCCACTACAGTGTAATCAGCATCAACTACATTGTCATCAGCTTTTGCTTGTTGGCCTTGTTCAGCGCCACCAGCAGCTTGTTGTGCTTGTTGAGCAGCTGCATACATTTGTTCAGCTAATTTGTGCAATGGTTGTTCCAAAGCTTCACTATCTTTTTTGATGTCTTCAATGTTGCCAGCTTCGATAGATTTTTTCAATTTATCTTTAGCTTCTTCAACTTCTTTCAACAAAGTAGCATCGCCTTGACCATCAAGTTCTTTTAATGCTTTTTCAGCTTGGTATACCAAGGAATCTGCATTGTTTTTAATATCTAATTCTTCTTTTCTAGCTTTATCTTCTGCTGCATGAGCTTCCGCTTCTTTAACCATGCGTTCGATTTCGTCATCTTTTAAGCCGCTAGAAGAAGTAATAGTAATTTTTTGTTCTTTTTGAGTACCCAAGTCTTTTGCTTTTACGTGTACGATACCGTTAGCATCGATATCGAATGTTACTTCGATTTGAGGAACCCCACGAGGAGCAGCTGGGATACCATCTAAGCTGAAACGACCCAAAGTTTTGTTATCTGCTGCGAATTCACGTTCACCTTGTAATACATGGATATCTACAGATGGTTGATTATCTGCTGCAGTGGAGAATACTTGGGATTTAGATGTAGGAATTGTAGTGTTACGATCGATAATACGTGTGAATACACCACCCATTGTTTCGATACCAAGAGACAATGGAGTTACATCAAGTAACAATACGTCTTTAACTTCACCTACTAATACACCACCTTGAATAGCAGCACCAATAGCAACACATTCATCTGGGTTAACGTTTTTAGTTGGTTCTTTACCCAATACTTTTTTAATAGCTTCTTGTACAGCTGGGATACGGCTAGAACCACCAACTAACAATACTTTATCGATATCAGAAGCGGAAAGACCAGCGTCTTGCATAGCTTTACGAGTAGGCTCGATTGTAGCTTGTACCAAGTCAGCAGTCAATTCTTCGAATTTAGCACGAGTCAATGTTACATCCAAATGTTTAGGACCAGTAGCATCAGCTGTGATAAATGGCAAGTTGATATTTGTGCTAGCTACACCAGACAATTCAATTTTTGCTTTTTCAGCAGCTTCTTTTAGACGTTGATCAGCTAATTTATCATTGGATAAATCGATACCAGATTCTTTTTTGAATTCTTCGATTAAGAAGTTCATAATGCGTTGGTCGAAGTCATCACCACCAAGGTGGTTGTTACCAGATGTTGCTAATACTTCGAATACGCCATCGCCAAGTTCAAGGATAGATACGTCGAATGTACCACCACCAAGGTCGAATACGAGAACTTTACCATCTTCATCTTTATCTACGCCATATGCAAGAGCTGCTGCTGTAGGTTCGTTGATGATACGAAGTACTTCAAGACCAGCAATAGCACCAGCGTCTTTAGTAGCTTGACGTTGGGAGTCTGTAAAGTATGCAGGAACTGTAATAACTGCTTGTTTTACAGGTTCGCCCAAGTAAGCTTCTGCATCAGCTTTGATTTTTTGAAGAATCATTGCAGAAATTTCTTGAGGAGTATAGTCTTTACCTTCAATAGTTACTTTATGGTTTGTACCCATATGACGTTTAATGGAAATAATTGTGTTCTCTGGGTTGGATACAGCTTGACGTTTTGCCAATTGACCAACTAAACGTTCGCCATTTTTAGCGAAACCAACAACGGAAGGAGTTGTACGAGCGCCTTCTTGGTTAGTAATAACCGTAGGCTCGCCGCCTTCCATAACCGCAACACAAGAGTTTGTAGTACCTAAGTCAATACCAATTACCTTTGCCATAATATATGCCTCCTAAAACTTTATAATCTATTCAACAACTTTTACCATTGCTGGACGAATACAACGACCATCAACAGTATAGCCAGTTTGTAATACTTCACATACCGTATCAGACTCAAATTCATCTGACGGCACTCGCATAATTGCTTGATGGAAATTTGGATCAAATGGTTGACCTACTGCTTCAATAACAGCTAATCCATGTTTAGATAACATGGCCATCAAGTTTTGATGAATCATAATAAATCCATCGAGGAATAATTTTGCTTCTCCTTCTGCTGGACTTTGAACAGCCCGCTCAAAGTTATCCAATACAGTAAGAAGGTCTGTTAATACAGCCCCTTTAACATAACCAGCAAGTTGCTCTTTTTCTTGGTTAGTACGACGCTTGAAGTTTTCAAAGTCCGCTTGTAAACGCTTATAGCGATTATCAAAGTCTGCTTTAAGTTCTTCTAATACTTGAGCAGTATCAGCCACAACTTCTTCAGTTGCTTCCACAGTTGTTTCCTCTACATTCGTAGTACCAACTGTTTCATCAACTGTTTCTTGTTTAATGTCTTGTTCTTCAGCCATTATATGCCCTTTCTATTTTGTTCTTTTACCATAGTTTCCATTATATGTTTCATATGAGATAGCATACCGATAATTCGTCCGTATTCCATTCGTGTTGGTCCTAGAATAGCAAGAGTCCCTATAGGCTGATCTTGATTAGTAAAATCAGCTTGCACCACACTCATCGATTGAAGTGCTTCTGTTTCATGCTCTATACCAATCTTAACCTTAACTGGTGTTGGTGAATCATCTTTTAATAACTGTCCCAATTGATTTTGTTCTTCCACTAATGAAAGCAAGGGTTGTACCTTCTCAACAGACTTAAACTCTGGTTGATTTAACAACTCTGTGGTACCTACCGAATAGAACAACTTACGTTTATTAATAGCTCGTAATAATGTTTCCGAAAGGATTAATAAAATTCCCTGCGGACCTTCCATATGAATCAATAAGTTTCCAAGTGCTTCAGCCGTTACATGACCAATACTCACATTCTGTAATGCATTGCTAAATTGCATAGCTAGACTTTGTAAAAGCTCTGGTGAAGTACTTTCACCAAAGTACATCAACTCATTATCGAGTGCACCTGTTTCAGTGATAACTACCATAATGGCTTGATGACTATCTAGCGGTAATACATGAATGTATTTAATTAATGCTCTATCATGGGCTGGAGCTAGGAATAAACTCATACTATGGCTCACTTGTGAAAGCAGTTTAGCCATATTTAAGAAGAGTTCACTCGTCGATCCATTGGAATGTTTCCATAACATTTCAATTTTTTCAGCATCCTGTAATGGAACAGGTTGTTGATTCAACATAGAATCAACATATAAGCGATAGCCCTTAGCTGAAGGAATACGTCCAGCCGATGTATGAGGTTGCTCTAAATAGCCTAATCCCTCTAAATCGGACATTTCGTTCCGTACTGTAGCAGGACTAATGCCAAGATTATAGTTCTTAGCAATCGTCCGAGACCCTACAGGTTCTGCGGATTTAACGTAGTCTTCAATTATGGCTCGCAAGATGCGCTGTTTTCTTTCATCCATAATGACACCTCTTGTTAGCACTCATAAACTTTGAGTGCTAATCGCATGTATAATATTATCACATTGGTAAAAAATGTCAAGCGAAAAAATACCGAAAAAGTCAAATAATATCTATTTAGTCAAAAAGACAATTCAATATTTTCGGCTAATTAGTCAAAAAATCAAAGTGTAACAATAAGAAAACACTTATACTATCTCACTTTATGTGATCTTCTAAATTTATTAATTAAATTGATTTATTCTAATTAATAAATTTAGTAAACCTGTAAAATAGTATAAGTGTTTTAATGTATTTGATTAAATTGTCATCGCTACTGAAAACTATAGGGCTATTCTATTATCATGTTGTATTACGAATACAACTCAATAATTATAGTTCTATACCTTCTAATGGATTACCAAGTCGTTCTAATAATTTCCCCATTCGCTCACGAGGTTCACCATGTTCAGCATACCAATCAACTAAAATATCTACTACTTTTTTTGACTGTTCTACCGTTAGATTTCTAGCCAAAATTTTACCGGCTTCTGGTCTCATTCCCGTATTACCACCAACAGCTAGCATGAAGCCTTGAGAGGTGCCAATAAAGGCAATATCTTTTACCATTGCATCTGGGCAATTACGACCACATCCACTGATGCCAATTTTGCATTTGTGTGATGTTTTTCGTCCATAATGTTTTCTCTCTACATAATCAGCCAATTCTTTAGTTTCCATTTGGCCATTTTTACAATAGCCTTTACCTACGCAGGCAATTAAAGAATTTACTCCTCTATGAACAACTGTAGTTACGCCTTCTGGTAATTCAGAGATAAGTTTTTCCTTATCGTCTTTTTCAATACCTGTAATTTGTAAACCAGTTACTACATGACGGAAAGATCCACCATATTTTTCAGCTAATTCTATGCATGCCTTCATTTGATCTAAAGTAAATTCATTATGTAAACCGTGTATTATGACAGATGTCTTCATCGTTCCTCCTCAAATCTAGCATGCTTATTCATCATCATCCTATTTATACTAACATATTAGATTTTGAGAAACTGTGAGAAATTACTCTCGAATAAATTGACTAAATACATAGTTACCATGCTTAGCCCCTTCAGAACTTAAATGATAACTACTATTTTGATACTCTAATAAGCCTTTAGTAACTAAATCTTCTAATATATTACCAAATAAATTATGAACAGATACGCCAAATCTATCCTCAAATTTCTGCTCATCAAGGCCCCACTTAGTGCGGAGTGCTAAGAAGCAAAAGTCCTCTTGCGCGCGCTCTACAGTAATAGTCTCCGTATCGATAGTAGGCATAGTATATCGATCAACAGCTTGTATATAAGGCATTACATTTCGGTTGTTGCTACGGCGAATACCCTCATAGAAGGAATGAGCACCAGCGCCAAATCCTAAATAGTCTACATAGTGCCAATATTTTAAATTATGACGACTATAAGAACTATCTTTAGCAAAATTAGAAATTTCGTATCGTTCAAATCCTTGATTTTTCAATCCTTCCATCATTGTGTCATACATTGCTTCATCAATGCTTTCACTAGGAATAGAAATAAGATTCTTTTGAACTAAATGATATAAATATGTTCCTACCTCTACTTGTAATCCATACGTAGAAATATGATTAATTGGTAAGTCTTTGAGGATATTTAAATTATACTGAATATCCTCTAAGGTTTGTCGTGGCAATCCATAAATCAAATCAATATTGATATCGGTAAAGCCTGCCTCTTTAGCATCAAAAACAGCTTGCTTAGCCTTTTCCCCATTATGACTGCGGTGCAGCATGGTAAGCGCCTTATCATCAAAGGTTTGAACACCAAAACTAATGCGATTAAAACCTAGTTTAACTAACTTAGTTAGATACTGTAGATCTACTTCACCAGGATTAGACTCTATAGTCATATGGCAATCGTCAGTAATAGTAAAAGTACTTTTAATTTTATCTACAATCATCTGTAGCTGTTGTATTGATAATTCAGTAGGTGTACCACCACCAAAATAAATAGTATCAATAGGTTTCAATTTAGACTCTGGGTGTTCTGACACCCATAAATCCATTTCTTGTACTAATGCATAGACATAGGTTTCATAATAATCTTGTAAATTTTGATAGGCTGGAAAATCACAATACATACATTTCTGTTTACAAAAAGGGATATGGACATACAAGCCCATATCCCCAAGTGTAGACAGATTCAGGATATTAGAATCTGTTTTCATTATATTAGTCCTCAACCTTGAGAATAGCCATAAATGCTTCTTGTGGAATCTCTACAGAGCCCACAGACTTCATACGTTTCTTACCGGCTTTTTGTTTTTCTAAGAGTTTACGTTTACGAGAAATATCACCGCCGTAACACTTCGCCAAAACGTCTTTACGCCACGCTTTTACGGTCTCACGAGCTACAATTTTCGTGCCTACTGCTGCTTGAATAGGAATTTCAAACATTTGACGAGGAATAAGTTCTTTTAATTTTTCTGCTAATGCACGACCACGTGTAGCAGCACGATCTTTATGTACAATAATAGACAATGCATCCACAGGATCACCATTTAACAGAATATCCATCTTAACCATTGGAGATTGTTTATACCCAATCAACTCATAGTCAAGAGAAGCATAACCCTTGGTAGCAGATTTCAATTTATCAAAGTAGTCGTAAATAATTTCACTCAATGGCAAGTGGTACACAACGGATACTCGAGTTTCATCTAAATATTCCATGGATTGGTATTCACCGCGTTTATCTTGAGATAATTCCATAATAGTACCTACGAAATCTTTTGGTACGATTGTAGTAGCTTTTACATAAGGTTCTTCAATGTAGTCGATTTCTGTAGGAGGTGGCAATTTAGCCGGATTATCTACTTCAAGCATTTCTCCATTTGTTTTATATACCTTGTAGTTTACAGATGGAGCGGTCGTAATGAGCGTTAAATTATATTCTCGCTCTAACCGTTCTTGAATAACGTCCATATGTAAAAGTCCAAGGAAGCCACAACGGAAACCAAAACCTAACGCCAAGGATGTTTCAGCTTCATATTCTAAGGCAGCATCATTAAGCTGTAATTTTTCTAATGCATCACGAAGATTTTCGTAATCTTTAGACTCTGTCGGATAGAGACCACAATATACCATAGATACAGCCTTGCGATAGCCTGGCAATGGTTCTGGTGCAGGATTATTAGCCAATGTTACCGTATCACCTACGTGACAATCTTTTACATTTTTGATACTAGCTGCAATACAACCTACAGATCCACAAGGTAATTCTTGTACTGGAACAAGATTTGGTGTAAAGATTCCAAGCTCAGTAACATCAAAATCTTTTTTATCATGCATCATACGAATTGTATCTTTTGCCTTGATAGTGCCTTCTTTTACCCGTACATACGCAATAGCACCTTTATAGGAATCAAAGCGGCTATCAAAAATCAATGCTCTTGTAGGTTGATCGGATTTATCTGGTGGCGCAGGAACCTTATTTACAATGGCTTCTAAAATATCTGGAATGCCAATGCCAGATTTAGCAGAACATAATACTGCTTCTGATGCGTCTAAACCAATGATATCTTCAATTTCATGTTTAACCCGATCAGGATCGGCAGAAGGCAAATCAATTTTGTTGATAACAGGAATAATTTCAAGATCATGTTCTAAAGCGAGATACACATTTGCCAACGTTTGAGCCTCTACACCTTGTGCAGCATCGACTACGAGTAATGCACCTTCACAAGCTGCAAGAGAACGAGATACTTCATAGCTGAAATCCACATGGCCCGGAGTATCGATGAGATTCAAAATATACTCTTCACCATCTTGTGCTTTATACAAAATACGAACGGATTGCGCTTTAATAGTAATACCACGTTCTCGTTCTAAATCCATGGAGTCCAAAACTTGAGCCTCCATTTCACGCTTTTGTAATGTGCCAGTATATTCAATTAATCTATCGGCAATGGTAGATTTACCATGGTCAATATGAGCTATAATACAGAAGTTTCGAATCTTTTTCGTTGACATACTATGTAAACAAGTTCAAGGAACTTGTATTCTCCTTTCTAACATACGCGATCGATAACAGCACCTCCTAATAATTGAGTGCCATTATAAAAGGCTACGGACTGACCTGGGGTTATAGCCCGTTGTGGTTCTTCAAAGATAACCTCCATCGTATCATCATCCAAGATACGAGCAGTACAAGGTGAAGGATTTGCAGCATAGCGAATCTTACCTTCCGCCTTTAATTCTTTATGAATTGTATCATCTAAGAAGTTATAAAACTTACAAATCATACGATTTGTAAAGAGTCGTTCATTAGGACCTACGATAACCTCGTTGCGTTCACCATTAAAGCCAATGACATATAATGGGTGCTTATATGCAATACCAAGGCCTTTACGTTGACCAATAGTGTAATTAAATAAGCCATTATGCTTACCTAATACCTCACCATCTTCAGTAACAATATTACCAGTTTTTGGTTTTCCCTTCATTTCTTCTACTACCAGCTTTTGATAGTTACCATGAGGCAAGAAGCAAATATCTACACTATCTGGTTTTTTAGCTACTGGCAAATCATATTCAGCAGCTAGTTTACGTGTTTCAGTCTTACATTGTCCACCTAGTGGAAACATGAGGTGACTTAAAATGCGTTGGTTCATATTGTACATAACATAGCTTTGGTCTTTGGTAGGATCAACGCCTTTATGTAATTCATATAAACCAGTTTCTTTATTATAATTAACCTGTGCATAATGGCCAGTAACCATATGTGTGGCCCCAAGTTCAAGAGCACGGTTGAGCATCAAATCAAATTTGATATTTTTATTACAGAATACACAAGGATTTGGTGTGCGACCATAGGCATATTCTTTTACGAAGTAATCTACTACATTTTCGTAGAACACATCGCGAGCATCGATAACATGATGCTCAATACCAAGAAAATCACACATCTTCTTAGCATCTGTTACAGCGAGAGGCACTGAATCATAAGGTGTACCACTCACCCACAGCCATAGGGTAATACCAAATACTTTATAGCCTTGTTTTAGTAGCATTGCAGCAGTTAAAGAACTATCTACGCCGCCACTCATAGCTACAGCGATAACTTTTTCCATACTTTCTCCTTTTAATGATCTCTTGATCATAAAACTAATCAGGGTGAAAGCCTGACGTGTAAAACACTAGTTCGGTGTAAAAGTCCGAGTAGTATTGCTATGAAATTATAGCAACTTATATTATAGCCTAGAATTAGGTATATTGAAAAGATTTGAAATAAAAAGAATCCCTTTCATCAAAAGAAAGAGATTCTAATTATTATCTATGTTTTAGTAATTCTTCTGCAGCACCTAAAATACCTAGCATAGAATGTTCAAATACAAGTCCACCTTGCATGAAAATCGTATACGGAGAACGAACAGGACCATCTGCACTTAATTCAATAGATGAACCTTGTACAAAGGTACCACCGGCCATGATGATTTTATCTTCGTAGCCAGGCATATCGCCAGGAATTGGATGTACGTGGGCATCTACTGGAGAATATGCTTGCATACCTACACAGAAGTGCTCCATTTCTTCTCCATTTTTTAAATTGATAGCTTGGATTAAATCATAGCGTTCAGCGTTTACCTTAGGAAATACATCATACCCTAACAATTCACCTACTGCAGCCGTATATACAGCCCCTTTAAGAGCTTGTAATACTACATGAGGAGCCATAAACAAGCCTTGGAAGAATAATCGGTAACCAGGCGCATAAGAGCCCATATGATCACCAAGTCCTGGAGCAGTGAGTTGGTACGCTGCATCTTCAACTAAGTCTTCACGACCTACGATATAGCCACCTGTTGGTGCTAAACCGCCCCCTGCATTTTTAATAAGCGAACCAGCCATAATATCAGCACCTGCTTCTAAAGGCTCTTGAAGTTCTGTAAACTCACCGTAACAATTATCTACAAAACAAATAGTATTCGAGTTTTTAGCTTTTACAGCATCTACAATAATCTTAATATCTGCAATAGATAACGGTTCACGCGTACTATAACCACGAGAGCGTTGAATCACTACTACTCGCGTATTATCATTAACAGCATTAGCGATGGCTTCTACATCATAGGTATTGTCCTTTAACGGTACCTCAGTATAGGTAAACCCCTTTTCTACGAGAGATCCACGCACCTCACGAGATGCACCGATAACAGATTGCATCGTATCGTAAGGAGCCCCTACTGCATAGATAAATTCAGTCCCTTTTGAACCATTCCCCATTAAAGAAATCAAAGTTGTTGCTAGTGCATGAGTGCCAGAAACAAAATGGGGACGAACGATGGCTTTTTCACCTTTAAATACATAGGCGAATACTTCATCTAACTTCTCACGGCCCACATCGTTATAACCATAACCCGTAGTACCTGTAAAATGATAATCAGATACTTGGCACTCTTTAAAGGCTTCTAATACCTTTTTTGTATTGGCTAATGCAATAGGTTCAAACTTTTTAAATTCAGGTTCAGCCATCTCAAGGGCTTTACTACGTATTTCTTCTAATGTCATGCTAATCCTTCTCTACGAATTAATTCCATAGCTTTATTAAATATAAAATCTTTAGATGTATTATTATCAATATGAATCCATTCAATATATGGCATGCGCTTATACCAAGTGATTTGTCGCTTTGCGAAATGACGAGTATTTTTCTTGATTAAATCTCTACATTCATCAAGATTAATAGTGCCATTTATATAGTCTACAACCTCTTTATAGCCAATCCCCTTAAAGGCTTGGCAATCAGGATTTACACCGGACTTAACAAGTTGCTCCACTTCTTCAATTAAACCTGCATCAAACATCATATCAACGCGTAAATTAATGCGCTCATATAACTGATCACGATCTCTCATAAGACCAATAACAGGCCCTTTATAAGATATACCATCTTTAGTCTGATTACGTAACGAATCTACATCACCATGATGCAATATTTCAATAGCTCGATACAAACGATGCTTATCACTATATTGAATTTCTATATTATGTTCTTTTCCTAAGGTGAAAGCATATTCTCGTAAACCATCAATACCTTTAGCATTAAATAGCTCATCTAGCTCTAATCGTAAACTTTCATCAGGCTTAACGTCATTAAAGTTATAGTTCTCTAATAACGATTGAACATATAACCCTGTACCACCAGACAGAATAGGTAGAATATTCCTATCATTTAATCTACCAATTATCTCTTTTGCTTGATTTTGGAAAATAGATACTGAATATGAATCATTTGGTTCTAATATATCGATAAGATGATGTTTTACCCGCTTAAGTTCATCCACCGATGGTTTAGCGGTACCAATATTGAGTTGTTTATATACTTGGTAAGCATCACCAGAAATAACCTCAGCATGTAGCTGTTCTGCTAAGTCCAAGGTAAGATCTGTTTTACCTACCGCCGTTGGTCCAACGATGGTAATTAAGGGATTCACATTAACTCCTTCATATATACACCATAGCCTATACGACTATATTTTCCGCCCACCCATTGATGCGGTGGATAGTTTTGAAAGACCGAACTAAATGGTCGTTCTTTAATAATAACACCATACGTGGCAACACGCATAGCCTGTGCCATGATTTTATCATCTATATGACTTTCCACAGTATGTCCTCGAAGAGGTTTGAATTGAGGACTTTCCTCTACAGGAACTTCAAACATAGGATCAAAATAAATAATATCAATACTATTGTCAGGTAGGTTTGGTAAATAGTGCTCAAAGGTATCATGATTTACTTTAATACGTCGCAATACATTCGTTACACTATCATCACTATGAATATAATGAGCTAAGCCATGACTAGTAGCAAGCCATATAGGTAAAGACCCTTCTAGACCAGTTATTTGAGCCTGCGGGTAACCATAACTCACTACAATACTGTCACTACCAAGGCCAATTGTACAGTCTAAAAACGTAAATTTATCTCTATTAGATAATCCTTTTTTATCTAATATGACTTGTACCGCATTAACTAGATGATCGCCTTCACCACGTTGTAAACGTAATATACGCAATTGAGCCATAGACAAATGAAAGGTATGTTGTTGATTTTCTGGAAAATGAATCGTTAATCCAGAACCAGCAAGAACTGCAATATATTCGCATTGATACTTAGTAAATAAGGCTGGTATCGATGTTTTACCTCGCTTAATATATGTCATATGCATAGAGGAAGCCAGTGCCTTGGCTTCCTCCTGAATGGCCTCATTAGATTTTTGAGATGTGGTTAGTATATTCATATTAAGACCGTAAGAATAACTTACCTAATTCATCAGGCGTAAATTTTATAATCGTTGGACGACCATGTGGACAAACGTACGGTTTTTCAGTACTAAATAAATCCTCAATTAAGGTAGTCATTTGATACATATTTAAATTATGACCTGCCTTGATGGCCCCTCTACAAGATGCATACGCTAGCATTTCATGACGTAACTGAGCCTTAGTAGGCTGTTGATGTTCATGTAAGTAAGAGAATACATATTGGAGAATTTCAAAAGCCTTTGACTCTACTAAATCTACAGGAGCGCCTACAAGTTTTATCTTTGTTGGGCCACCTAACTCTACATCAAAGCCTAGATCGAGTAAGGTATCTCGCTCTTCCTCTACCAAATTCATTTCATCGTCAGTAGCCTCGCTATATTGAGGCACCAAAATAGATTGCATAGGAATAGATTCAGAAGACTTACATAGCTTATCATAACGCACACGTTCATGTGCAGCATGTTGATCTATAATATAGAGATCATCACCTTTTTTAGCCAAAATATAACAAGAAGCTACTTGGCCCATAGGTAAGAATCCAGAGTTTTGTATAGTTCGTTCTTCACTATCTTGTTCTCGTATATCCTGAGATAAAGATTTAAAACGATCTATATCCTCTTTAGTATAACTAGTGAATTCCTTAGGAACAGCGTCAAAACTTTCGTCTATAAAGGATGATTGTTCATAAGTAGCCTTTGGTGCAGGAGGTGTATATCCCTTAGCTTTAAGGTTCTCCACAAACTGTGTAGTTTCACCACGCATAACTTCGTACCCTTTTGTACGGCGACCACCAAAGACTTTATCATAATCTACTGCTGTAGCTATATGTTCTGCAGATTGCATATCGTCGTGAACAACAGGAGGTGTTCTATAAGAATCATACGTACTATTGCCATGAGATATATTAGTATTGTCGTCTCCTTGGTTGATAGCCGTATGGTGAGTATTACTACTATCTTTTGACAATGACTCACTTATGCCCATATAAACAGATGATTCTCGTTCATATCGTTCATGAAGTGGATTATTTAGAGCATTTAAAATACCGTGGTAAACTGCTTTAAATATAATCTTATCATCAGAAAATTTTACTTCACTCTTACGAGGATGTACGTTAATATCAACCATTCCAGCAGGCACTGTAATATTTAGTACCACTAGAGGATGACCATTTTTCGGTAATAGTGCATGGTATGCATTATCGATAGCCTTCATGATGGTTTTATCAGAAATAACGCGGTTATTAACGATAATAGTTTGCCAAATTCTAGTACTTTTAAGAAGGGTAGGTTTACTCACTACACCATCGATATAAATAGAGTCACTTTCATAAGCAACAGTGAAAATGTCATCCTTTGTTTTATATCCATATAATGCAGCTACCGTATCACCAATATTACCATTGCCAGGAGTAATTATAGCTACCCGATCATCTACGATGAGTTTAAAAGAAATATGTGGATTGCTAAGGGCAAGTTTGCCTACAATATCTTGAATTTTAGAAGATTCTGTACGCTCTGATTTCAAGAATTTGCGACGGGCTGGCGTATTGTAGAACAAATCTCTTATTTCAATAGTCGTACCCGGTGCAGCACCATAAGGAATACAATCGGTAAATGTACCACCGTCAACAGTAATGCGAGTTCCTAAATCGGAGTCTGCTTTTCGTGTAGTTAAAGAGAAATGAGATACAGAGGCAATACTAGCCAAAGCCTCTCCACGAAAGCCTAGAGAAGCAATATCAAATAAATCTTCTACCTGTTGTATTTTAGAGGTGGCATGACGCAAAATTGCCAGGCGTGCATCTTCCTCTGTCATACCGATACCATTATCGGTAATCCGCATATAAGCTACACCGCCATCGCCGATTTCAACCTCAATATTAGTGGCGGACGCATCAATGGAGTTTTCAATGAGCTCTTTAATAACAGATGCGGGACGTTCCACAACTTCGCCAGCAGCTATTTTATTGATTGTGGTTTCATCCAATACATGAATGGTTGCCATTATTTCCCGCCTCCTTTACGAGCCTCCTCTTGTAGTTCATATAATTTATTTAATGCTTCAATCGGTGTCATACTCATTACATCTACTGCTAGCAGACTATCGACTACTGAATGAGTAAATAAGTTACCTAGTGAAGAATCACTCACTTGTTTAGTAACTGGCTTCACTACATTATTAGGTTGAGCTCCCATAACACGATTATTTAAATCACTAGCATCATGACTTTGGTCTTCCAAAGATTCCAAAATTACTTCTGCCCGTTTTAATACAGAGTTCGGTAAGCCTGCCAATCTAGCAACATGAATACCATAGCTACGGTCTGCACCACCTCTGATGATGCGGCGCAAGAATGCAACATCCTTACCTTTTTCTTTTACAGCTACAGTGTAATTCTTTAATTTACTATAGCTTTCTTCTAAACTAATTAACTCATGGTAATGGGTAGCAAATAATGTCTTGCCGTGAATATGCTTACAAATATGCTCAACTACAGCTTGGGCAATGCTTAAACCATCAAATGTACTAGTGCCACGACCAATTTCATCTAAGATAATTAAGCTGTTATGTGTAGCATTCTCTAAAATATAGGCTACCTCTTTCATTTCTACCATGAACGTACTTTGACCAGTAGAAATATCATCACTAGCACCTACACGTGTAAAGATGCGATCCACTGGAGAAATATATGCTTCACGGGCAGGAATAAAGGAGCCTATTTGAGCCATAATCATCAAAATAGCAGCTTGACGCATATATGTTGATTTGCCGGCCATATTAGGGCCAGTAATGAGCAAGAATTCCTCATCATCATGATTTAGAACGATATCATTTGGTACAAAAACTTCACGCTTCAAGAATTTTTCAATAACAGGATGACGACCATCTCGAATATTGATTTGACCATTCATTACGATGGTAGGGCAAATATAATTTTCTTCATAACCTACTAAAGCAAGTGAACATAATACATCAAGGTCCGCAAGGGCACGAGCCGTTTCTTGCACCTCTTTAATGACGAGTTTAATATCATTTCGTAACTGTTGATATAACTCATGCTCTAAGGCAATGATTTTATCCTTAGCACTGAGAATTTTAATTTCAAATTCCTTTAACTCAGGCGTAATATATCGCTCTGCATTAGCTAAGGTTTGTTTACGAATGAAATACTCAGGTACTTGTTCAGATTTACTATGGGATACTTCAAAGTAATATCCAAATACCTTATTATAACCAGTTTTAATTTTAGATAAACCTGTAGCCTCTCTAATATCAGCTTCCATCTTAGCCAGCCATTGCTCACTATTAGTCGCTAAAGAACGCAGTTCATCTAAATCTGGATTGAAACCATCTTTAATAACGCGGCCTTCTTTTAATGTCAATGCTGGTTGGTCAGCAATAGCACGGCATAATAAATTATAAATGTCTTTATGATCTTGGATGCGGTCATTAATGGATGTTAATGCTAAACTTGAGCATGTACCTAATACATCTTTAATATCTGGTAATACCGCCAAAGATTCACGAAGAGCCGTTAAATCTCTAGGCGATACAGAACCTGTTTCTACACGACCTACGATGCGCTCAAAATCATAAATACAATCTAATAAACTACGCATATGAGACCGTTCAGCACCACGTGTAATAAGTTCTGCCACGGCCGCTTGACGACGTTGAATTTGATGTACATCAGTCAACGGACTTTCAAGCCATTGTTTTAATAGGCGTGCTCCCATAGGTGTCAATGTACGATCTAGCACATCGAGTAATGTCCCTTTTTGACCGCCATCACGTAGATTATGGGTAATTTCTAAATGGCGTAAAGAAGATGTATCTAAAATAAGACGATTACCTACACTCAATTGATGTACATAGTTAATATGAGAAATTTCAGACTTTATAATTTCTTCTAAATATAGAAGCATATACCCTAATGCTTCCCATACATCCTCTTCCATAAGACCTAAATCACCAAAGTGATTTACAGCCTTCTCAGCTACCTCACGCTGTGTATAGTATGTAGTGAATGGTGATAAAACAACATTACTAAATTGATTTTCAATGAAATCCTTAATATCTTGCGGTAAAGTTGTCCCTTCAGGCAATATGATTTCACTTGGCCTATACATACTAAGTGCATCGTACATATCACTGCGTTTTTCACAGTTAGTAATGCGGTGCCAAATAACCTCCCCTGTAGATACATCAGAAAATACGAGTATCCATGCGTCTTTTACCATATAAAACAATGATAAAAAGTTATTAGACCTTGCATCATTACCATTTTCAGTCATTACCGTCCCAGGTGTAATGACCTTTACAACATCGCGTTTAACGATGCCCTTAACAGCTTTAGGATCTTCTAATTGCTCACAAATAGCAACCTTATAGCCCTTTTTAACAAGCGTTTCAATATAACTTTCAGCAGCATGAAAAGGAACGCCACACATCGGTGTGCGTTCCTCATCTCCTGTAGGGCGTCCTGTTAAGGTAATATTTAGTTCACGAGATGCAACCAAAGCATCATCATTAAATAATTCATAAAAGTCACCTAAACGAAAGAACAGTAATTCATCAGGATATCTAGATTTAATATCTAAATACTGCTCCATCATAGGTGTTTGCTTTTTTGCCATACTTACCCCTTTTGTATTGTACCGTAGCAAACCCAAGTTTGTGCTTTATCAATATAGGCTGGTACTGTTTCACCAATTGATAAGGAATCGTCTTTTGGGAATAACACCATTTTATTCCCCGAAGTACGACCAAACCACATATCTTCATCGCGAGGACTTGGCCCCTCAACAATAATATCAAACACTTGTCCTTCCATAGGTTTGTTCAATTCATAAGAGATTTCGTTTTGTACATCCATCAATGTTTGCAATCGTACACGCTTAACCTCTTCAGGAATTTGATCATCCATAGTCGCTGCTGGCGTACCAGAGCGTTTGGAATAGATGAAAGTATACGCCATATCATAACGTACGTCTTTCAATAATTGTAATGTAGCTTGGAAATCATCCTCTGTTTCCCCTGGGAAGCCTACAATAATATCTGTAGTAACCACTACATCTTTAATTTTCTCACGACAGTACGACAGTAATTCTTTATAATGCTCTACTGTATAGTGTCGATTCATCTTTTTAAGAATACGATCTGATCCAGATTGAATCGGTAAATGTAAATGTGTAACAATGTTGGAAGAACGGCCAAGAGCATCAATCATAGATTTAGTCATATCTTGAGGATGACTCGTCATATAACGAATACGCTCTATGCCAGGAATGCCATCCAAAGCATCTATGAGTGTACCAAAATCAGTGCCATCTTTAAAATCTAATCCATAAGAGTTTACATTTTGGCCTAATAAGGTAATTTCTTTAAACCCTTTTGCACCTAGGTCAGTCACCTCTTTTACGATGGCCTCTACAGGACGGCTGATTTCTCTACCACGAACATGTGGAACGATACAATACGTACAAAACTTGTTACAACCATTCATAATAGGTACCCAAGCATAGAATGTACCATTTGGTTTGGCTTCTAATTCAGGAAGTACCGTGTTATCCATATCTACACTAATTTGATGTGTATGTCCCCGTTGTACTTCTTCAATCATTTCATTAATATGTTGAATATTATGAGTACCTAAGACAATATCGATATGGGGAGCGCGCTTAAACATTTCAGCTTGATTCTTTTGTGCCATACATCCCGTAACAGCAAGAATCAAGTTTTTATTTTTACGCTTAAGTCTCATTAGCTCACCTATGCGACCATAGACTTTAGTTTCTGCATTCTCACGCACTGCACAAGTATTTAATAAAATTAAATCTGCAGTTTCCACGTCCTCTGTTGGCGTATACCCAACAGATTCTAGCTGATGCGATAAGCGCTCAGAATCGGCAGTATTCATTTGACAACCATAGGTGTAAATATAATAAGACTTCATTCTAACTCCTACACTTTAACAATCTTACGTTTAGTTTCAATAATATTTTTAACTTTAATAGACATGCGCTCAATCGACATACCTGTAATGTATTCAATCTCATTACGTACAGATTTTTGTACTTGCTGCATCAATGTTTTTACAGGATAACCATGTTCAATAACAACAGCCATATCTACAATGAGACCATTTTGACCTTTATCACCTTTTTTAAAGGAAATAACACTAGAATCATCAACACCAGCTACTTTTTTAAGGCCATTACGGATTAATTTGATGATTACATCATCATCAAAGGTAAGACGTCCATAATAACTGAAAGCAGGACGTACTACAGAACGTTCAAAGCCTTCAGAACCAATTTGTCCCAATGTATCTTGATCTTGTTTTTTCAAGGTACGACGACGCCACATTGTTTTAATAGGATCAATCAAATAACCTCTAAAATGAGGCTTTAATTCCATAGTTGGGACCGGAATAATATGCTTGCCCTCTTTAAGACGAGCATGCTGCGCCCTTTCAATTTCTTTAGGCGTAGCAACATCCTCAATACGTATATATCGATCTGGATTTTGTAGGCCTAAGGCTTTTGTAATTTTCTTAACCATGTTATCGGATGTACCAATAATCATGAGTTTATTAGGATTAATTTTATCAAGTTGTTCACGAACTGATTTTACTTGTACTTCATCTTGGAAAATAGCTCGGCGAACAGCTTTTAAACGACTAGACTCTTTTTTAGCAGAAAAACCAGCAACAATTTTATTATCATGGATTAAAATGCCATCATCGATGATACATTCAATTTTATTTTCGTGAGCCAGTACGAGCGCACGATGACTTTTACCAGTGCCACTACTACCAACAAATGCAATGACTTCCATAGTCTACCTCATTATTTATAACAAACTAATAAATTCTGATACATCATTACCAGCTACTAAGTAATCACCAAAATTATCTGGTTCCTTTCCTGGAATTCCATGATAATCAGAACCACCAGTAATAAACAATTTATGTTTTTTAGCTAATGCTTTATATCTCTCCACATCTATATCATTATGTTTGGAATGATATACCTCTATACCATCAAAATCAAAATCTAACATTTCTAATACATATTCGTCACTAGATACTAATTTTGGATGTGCCATAACAGCAAAACCACCAGCTTTATGAATGATGTCAATAATATGTTGAACCTCAACTTTTACCTTAGGCACATAGCAAGGGCTGTCCTTCCGAAGAATCCCTCTAAAGACTTCATTAACATCCTTAGCATATCCACCATCAATTAAAAGCTTACCAATATGTGGACGTCCATAAGCTTTAGTATCAGGAAATTGTTTGATTAAATCTTCTTTTGTAATATGATAACCTTCGATATTACAGCGTCCAATCATTTCATCGACGCGTTCTTCACGTTTTCTTTTAAAGAACGTAATAAATTCATTTAATTCTTTATTATTTTCATCAAAACAATATCCTAAAATATGGATAGACTTATCTTTATAATCAGCACTAAATTCACAGCCGTTTATAATTTTAATCGTTTCATTAGGATCTAATTCTTGCTGAGCAGTACGCAATGCTTTAATTCCATCAATTTCATCATGATCAGTTAAAGCCATCATAGATACATTGCAATCTAAGGCATGACGCAATAATTCCTTTGGTGTTTCAATGCCATCGGAATAAACGGAATGCATATGAAAATCTACAAGCATATAGTACCTCCCATTACAAATATCCTATCCTTTAATTATGACTGATTTAGTCTATTAATTCAAGTTTAGAAAGAAAAATTGCGACCCTAATGAGCATTCACTAGAATCGCAATTTTATTATAAGTTTTGAAGTAATTCTGTTACTTTTGTAGCTACAGAATCAATAGCACAGGAAAGTGCCTCTCCAGTCTTACGGATTTGAATTTCTACTTCATTATTTTCAAGCGTATTTTTACTTACTGTAATGCGAAGAGGATAGCCAATTAAATCAGCATCCTTAAACTTAACGCCTGCACGATCTTTACGATCATCAAGCAATACATCTACACCAGCCTCTTGTAATGCACTGTAGATAGTTTCACTTGTAGACATCAAAGCTTCATCTTTTGCATTAATCGGTACGATAACGGCTTCAAATGGAGCAATAGAACGTGGCCAGATAATACCATTTTCATCATGATATTGCTCAATAGCAGCAGCTAATGTACGAGATACACCGATACCATAGCACCCCATAATCATTGGATTAGGACGACCATTTTGATCTAAGAATGTAGCTTGTAATGCTTCAGAATATTTAGTACCCAATTTAAATACTTGACCTACTTCAATACCTTTAGCATGTTCTAAAGAACCACCACATGTAGGACACACATCATCCTTCGTGATCAAGCGTATGGGAGCAACAATAATATCTTCTACATTAAAGTCACGTTTAGGATTAATGTTTATGTAGTGAGCATCTTTTTTGTTAGCCCCACCACAAACATTATATGTTTCCATAACAGATTCATCTACAACAATAGCAAATTCTTCTGTTTGTTCTAAGCCTACAGGACTGATAAATCCAGCTGTTAAACCTACTTTTTCCAATTCTTCAGGTGTAGCCATTTCTGGCTCTACAGAACCAAGTACGGCATGTTGTACAGCAACCTCATTAACTTCATGATCGCCACGAACGATAGCTAATACTACTTTACCATCGATAGAGAACACTACAGCTTTAATAGTTTTATGTAGTGGTAAGTTTAACATTTCCGCAACAGCTTCAATAGAGCTAGCATTAGGAGTATCTACAACGGATAACTCTTGAAGAGCTTCTTCTTCTTGTTTCATGATGCCAGGTTTACCGATTTCGATATTGGCAGCGTAGTCACATTTAGTGCAATATACGATATCAGCTTCACCGGCTTCAGCGATAGCCATAAACTCATGAGTACCGCTACCACCGATAGCACCACTATCAGCCTCTACAGGACGGAATGTAAGGCCACAACGATTAAAGATACGCGTATAAGCATCATACATAGATTTGTAAGATTCTTCTAAGCCTGCTTCATCAACATCAAAGGAGTAAGCATCTTTCATAATAAATTCGCGGCTACGCATCAAACCATAACGAGGGCGACGTTCATCACGGAATTTACTTTGAATTTGATATAAATTTACAGGCAATTGACGGTAAGAATTAATTTCATTTTTTACGAGGGTCGTAATCATTTCTTCATGAGTTGGTCCTAAGCAGAACTCATTGTCATGACGATCATTAATACGCATCATTTCTGCGCCATATGCATTCCAACGGCCAGACTCTTTCCAAATCTCTGCAGGTTGTAAAATAGGCATCATAATTTCTTGAGCACTAGCACGATCCATTTCTTCTCGTACAATAGCTTCAATTTTTTTAATACTTCTCCAACCTAATGGTAAAAAGCTATATAAACCATTTGCAGTTTTACGCATAAAACCAGCGCGAAGCATGAGCTGTTGGCTTACTACATCAGCGTCAGATGGAACCTCACGCAATGTAGGTGCATATAATTTAGTGGCTAACATAAAGACTCCTCATCTAAACTTTCTAAATATTGATCAATTTCTCTAAATAATGTATCTACTAATTCGACTTCTGGCACAGTCTTAATAACTTCTCCTTTACGGAATACGATACCTTGACCATCGCCACCAGCGATACCAAAGTCAGCTTCGCGAGCCTCCCCTGGTCCATTTACAACACAGCCCATTACAGCAACCTTTATTGGAGCTTTAATGGATGCTAATCGCTCTTCTACAATGCCAGCCATATCAAATAAATTTACTTGGCAACGACCACAGGTAGGACAAGATATCATAGTGGCACCAAAGTTTCGTAAACCTAAGCTACTTAGAATACTACGACCTACTTCGATTTCATGAATTGGATCTCCTGTTAAAGATACCCGTAACGTATCGCCAATGCCATCAAGAAGTAAAGCACCAATACCCATAGCAGATTTAATAGTACCTTGTTTAATAGTACCTGCTTCGGTAACACCTAAATGCAATGGATAAGGAATTTTATCGGATAATTTTCGATAAGCTTCAACCATTAAAGGTACTTCAGTAGCCTTAATAGATAATTTCATTTGACGGTAGTCTAATTTTTCTAGAATTCTTACGTGTTCTAAAGCAGTTTCAACCATTCCGTCAGCTGTAGGATGACCTCCATGAGCATCGAGAATATGCTTTGGTAAAGAACCTGCATTAACACCGATACGAATTGGGATTTGTTTAGGTTTAGCCTTTTCAATAACAGCTAATACCTTATCTTCGCCCCCAATATTACCAGGATTAATGCGCAATCCATCTACATTATTTTCAATAGCCTCTAGCGCTAATCTATAATCAAAATGTATGTCCGCAATCAGTGGAATAGAAATACCAGCTCTAACAGCTTTTAAAGCCTTTGCAGATTCCATTGTTGGAACAGCAACGCGAACTAATTCACAACCAGCCTCTGCTAAACGGTTAATTTCAGCAATCGCCTTTTCCGTATGAACCGGATCTGTTGTAATCATTGATTGAATACTTACCGGTGCATAATCACCAATTTTAACTGTACCTACATAGATACCATTTGTTGGTTTACGTACAATCATTATAATCTCCCATCTGTCTTATAGTAATCGGAAAATATCCTGAGTCGTTACATATAAGAACAATGCTACCATTAAGGCAACACCAACCATTTGAATATACATAAGAGCTTTAGCAGGTAATCTACGGCCTGTTATAGCTTCAGCTAAAATAATAATCAAATGACCACCATCTAATACAGGTAATGGTAATAGATTAATAACCCCTAAATTAATACTAAGGAATGCAGCAAAGCTCAATAATGGTGCAAAGCCTGATTGAGCAATGGTGCCGGCCATTTGAGAAATCCCAACTGGTCCAGACAATTCAGCGGCTTGAGTACCACGAATCATATCATATAGGCCACTAAGCATAGCAACAATAGTTTGACCTGTACGGCTAACAGCAAGACTTAATGATTCACCAATACTATAAGTTTCACGAGTAAAACTAGGATAAATACCAATTTTAACACTATCTTGTTCAAGCTTAGGTATTACTGTAGTTTCAACAGATTGTCCATCCCGTTCTACAACGACAGTTACACCATGATTGGCTGTACCTTGTAAGCTAGGACGAATTTCATCCCAAGTAGTAATTTTTTTGCCATCAATAGTAATAATTCTATCATTAGCTTTTAAATGAGCCTGTTCCGCAGCACTACCAGAAATGATATTGCCAATAACAGGTTCATTTGTGTAGGTAAGGTTACCTACAGTCACGTTAAGGCCAAAGAAAATAACAATGGCCAATAAAAAGTTAAATACAGCACCTGCAGAAATAACAATAAATTTCTTCCACGCAGGTTTATTATAGAAGGAGCGCTCATTAAGAGGCTCATCAGGACTCATACCTGCAATACGATTGAAGCCACCAAGAGGAATGATACGAATAGAGTATAATGTCTCCCCTTTTTGTACCTTAAATATGGCAGGACCAAAACCTATAGCAAATTCGTCAACTTGCATACCTGACATCTTAGCTGTAATAAAATGGCCTAATTCATGAATAAACACGATCAAACCAAATACAAATATTGTGGCTAATGCCGTTGTCATATATTCTCCTATAACATCAATGATGTAGCCTTTTCACGGGCCCATCTATCGATGGATAATAAATTATCTAACGTAAAGTCATCTTCTGGTCCCATAGATTCAAGAACAGAAGTTACAACTTTATAAATATCGCCAAAAGCAATTTTATCTTCTAAAAATGCATAAACTGCAGTTTCATTAGCTGCGTTAAATACAGCAGGCTTAAAACCACTGGCACGACCGACTTCATAAGCTAAACGAAGTGCAGGAAAATCATCGTACCGTGGTGGTAAAAATTCCAATTGTAAGGATTTCGTAAAATCAAGATGATTCATACTTAAAACTTCACGT
>OBRJ01000393.1_pt1 | contig 25865 bp, 23 predicted proteins | sample 1494831 | NCBI WGS metagenome assembly OBRJ01 (sample SAMEA3360658, study PRJEB22359) | human gut metagenome | biome: ENVO:urban biome; feature: ENVO:human-associated habitat; material: ENVO:feces | place: Bangladesh | collected 2011
CGAAATAGAGGGTCAACCCTAAAGGGTTGGCCCTCTATTTTTGTGCTCTAACGAGCACAGCTTTCATACCTGCTAGAGCCGTCTCCAGCCAAGGTTGTAGAGGTACTATCTAGGTGTCCGTGTCAGACGGAGCTGGGAAGGGTAGGGTGTGAGGCCACAGAGGAGCGTAGCGACGCATGGGGCCCACACATCACCTTCTTCCGAACGTAAGATTTACCGAGCTGCGAAGCAGAGAAGGGAAATCCACAGTGAGGATTGATAGGAAGCCGCTGCTAGTGGTAGGAGGCAAATCATATCTATCTAGTAACGCGGTGCGAAGCACCAATGTTACTGAACCGTACAAGTGTTGAGCTTCTTCAAATACTTGTAATTAACCGATACCGCGGTGCGTAGCACATATCACCAATGGTATTATGGAACCTTAAATTAGTTGAGTAGCTCGAAACTCATGTAAATTACTATTCTAATAGCCCACCCTTGATATATCGAAAAAAATAGATATAATAGCATTAAGATATATGAGTAATCGTTTATATATAATACAACTATTATGAATCCTGTTCGATTAAGAGCTGATAGAATGAATCCTGTAAGAACAATTGAAAGAATTATTAAAGCTCCTGATATTCATTGGGTAGGCACTGGATTTAGAGTACGTCAGTACTTCCCTGATAGCGATGAGTCACCTATGCTTGATCGTATGTCTCCATTTTTGTTACTCGACTATAATGAGCCATATTATTTCCAGGGCAGTCCTTTTGATACAGGTGACACTCCACATCCCCATAAAGGCTTTGAAACGGTAACATTTTCTTTTTCCGGCTCCATTGAACATAAAGATGCAGCTGGTAATAGTGGTGTTATTCATTCTGGTGATGTGCAATGGATGACTGCCGCTAGTGGTGTTTTGCACAAAGAATTTCATGAAAAAGAATATGCAAAGCGGGGACGTTTGTTCCATGCTTTACAATTATGGATAAATCTACCTGAACGTCATAAAAATGATGCACCTGCATATCAATATATACCTGCTAACACAATGGGGCGGTATCAATCTCTTGATGAAACAATCGATGCTATCGTTTACACCGGTGCTTTCAGACATATAACAGGTCCTGCTAAATCCCATACACCGATGAATATTTACAAATTAAAACTTCAACCTAATTCATGGATCTCTATTTCTGAGAATATGACTTGGAATACAGGCTTTCTTGTGATTAATGGTACAGGTACTGCCAATGGTGAAAGCATAGAATCTGGAGACTTTGTACTTTTCAACAATGATGGAGAGCGCTTTGAGGTAGAGTCTGGTGATGAAGGTCTTGAAATCTTCGTTCTCGCCGGAGAACCACTCAATGAACCAGTGGTAAAACAAGGGCCATATGTTATGACAAATAAAACAGAGCTTCTCCTCGCTTATGGAGAATACATAAACGGTAAATTTGGCCGCGAAGAAGCTATTATGTAATACGTAAATCTTACTCTACAAGATAAGATACACCCCCTATAAGCCACGTTAACTAGCTTATAGGGGGTTTGTTTTATACTAAACTTATCTTTACTTGTTTATCTAAAGCAAATGCAATCTTACAGAGAGTACTAATACTTGTATTTGCACCTTGTTCTATTCTTGCAATTGTGGATTGAGGGACACCAGATTTTTCAGCTAAATCACGTTGTGTTAAACCGGCTGCTTCACGAGCTTTTGCAATAACTATAGCACTTTCTAGATTAGCCGATTCTTTTTCAAATCTGGCTTTAAACTTTGGATCTTTTAATTGTTCTTTCAGAAAATCGTCAAATTTAATTGTTGGCATAATATTCCTCCTCAAACTCGCGCCTAATTTGTTTGGCATGAATTATCTCTCTTTTAGGTGTTTTCTGCGTTTTCTTAGTAAATCCATGTGTAATAATATATCTATTATTAATTACATGAAAGTATAATGCCCTTTGAATACTATTAGGACATTTAAGACGGATTTCATATAGATTTTTATCCACTTTCTTTACCCACTGCATATATTGAGCAACTAACAATCCTGAATCCTGGATTTTATGTATTAATGAAAACATTTTATCCGAATCAGATTCAGTAAGTGATTCTAAAAATTCTAGAAATTCATTATGCCCATTAGGTCGTGTATAAAACTCAAACTTAGGTTTCTCCATCCTAAACCTTCTTTCTTTTATGATAGCATATATGCGTTCAAACCTCAATTTTAAAGTGATTGCTTATCCAAATTCTTATCTTTACTATATAGATATGAGGGTAATCTTTTGTAGCTTAAAGAAATAATGAGCATAATTCTTTAGGCTTGTAATTACTATTCAAGTCTTAAAGTATTTAACTATCCTTAATGGTCTATAAATAGGAGAAATCAAGTTATATCATTTATTGTTATGACTTTCACTAGACTCATTTGAATCGTTGCTTATTTAATTTGATGGTGCAGGTAAAAGAAGAGATTAGGAACCCAAAATTTTATGATTGTGTCCTCAATTTACCTATCTATAATTAGCATTAATGAGCGTGCTTTAAGATACGTTTTTTTCTTATAGATATGGTATACTTAAGGTCATACTATACTTTAATAGGAGGTCTTATGACTAAGAAAATTGCGGTTCTCGTGAATGAGGATACAATGCAGCGCTGTTCTTGTGGCGGTTGCTTAAAAGCATTTATGAATAAAGCAGATTCCTTTGAGCGTTATGCTGATGAGGATATTGAGTTGGTAGGTTTCACCCATAGTGGTGGCGATCTTGCCAAGAAAATCGAGTCTTTCAAGAAAAAAGGTGTTACTACTGTTCATCTTTCTACATGTACTCGTGGTAAGAATGAAAATTATGAAAGCATTGCAGAGCAGTGTGCTGAAGCAGGCTTTGATGTTGTGGGCTATACCCATGGTGCTGCTGTTTCTAAAGATGGTAAAGAAGCCGTTGTGCTTTCAGCAAAACCAGTAGAAGAATAGAACTATTGATCTGTTAGTATAGATAGTATCAATAGAACAATTATTATATATGGTATCAATAGAACAACTATTATATATAGTAAAGGAATAGAATAATTATTATATACAGCAAAAGTCGCGTATGCGGGCTTTATACTAATAAATATATGATTAGTTGTTCCACTATTCATTTTATATTTACGCTGAACATATAAGATAGGGGTAGTGTGCAAATACTGTGATTGATAGTATGAAGATGCTGTTACAATACGTAACATACTATTGCTAGTAGTATCTCTATATTGAGAGAATTGAGTAATATGAGAGGTTAATATAATGAACAAGAAACTTACAGCGGCTACGTTATCTGTAGCTATGGCGGTGACTATGGCGCCGGCAATCATGCAAACAGCTCCTGTACAAGCCGCATCTGCTGCGGTACAATCACTAGCTGGTGGCGCTATTGCTATGGCTTACGTATCTACTGCTTTAAATAAAATGGATAATTCTGAGCAAGGCCAAAAAGAAAGCTTGGCTCGTACAAAAGAAAAAACAGGTTACTTGAACGATAGTGCAGCTCAAGAACGTGTAAATCGCATTATGAAAACGTTAGAGGCTACGCCGAGCGTAAAACGTTCTTACGTTGTATATGCTAACCCTGATGAGGAGTTCAATGCTTTTGCAACGCTTGGCCGTGTTATGTCTATTAACAAAGGTGCCTTAGATACGCTTGATGATGATCAATTGGCGTATGTAATGGCCCATGAAATTGCACATGGTGAGCACAAAGATATTATCAATGGCGCTAAAAAACAAATTGGCTTATCTACCGCGGTAGGCATCGCTGCGGGTGGTAGCGAAGGGGCTGCCATTTTATCCAACGTAGCAGGCAACTACTTGTCTAACCAAGTGTTTACAATGAGCCAAGAAAAAGCAGCCGATGAGTTGGGTTTCCAAATCTTAAGTGAATCTCCTTATAATGTGGGCGGTGCAGCCGGTTCTATGCTTGTACTTCGCAATAAAGTAGGGGAACACTATCGTGAAGGGCTTTCACAAGTAGTGGCGCCTAATAACCATCCTAAGTTAACGGATCGGGTGAACAATAATATTGCTCGCATGTACACATACTCTGGAAACCACGTAAACGTGTCTAAAGGCGCTGTTTATGTAAATGGTGATAATATCTATACCCCAGCTGCTAGCGGCCGTTATACAGGGGAAGAACGCGCTTTCTACATGGCCGGCAAATTAGCTCGCATGTACCACAACAATCAAGTGACACCAGGTTCTGCATCTTATAATGGTGGCACAGTAACTGTTGCGGGTCAAAACATCGTCACTACTCCAAATGCAGATGTAGCATTACAAGTGGCGACGAACCTTAATAATGCTTTCGTGAAACCTGCAGGCGCTGCCGTTAATGGTAAAAAGCCAGCTAAGGTTAAACAGGAAAAACCTAAAAAGGTAAAAGAAAATAAAAAAGCGAAAGACAATAAAAAGGCAGATAAAGCTAAAAAATAATAGTGTTTAAAGCTAAATTAATAATGTTTAATGCTAAAAATAAACAGGCATACAGCGTGACTGTGGGCTGTGTAGAAGGATAATCTAAATAAGACAGATTATCGTTCATATATTATAAATACAAGAGGACTGAGCCAAAGCTTGGTCCTCTTTCTTGTATAGACCGCATACAATAGATACTGTATACTAAAGCTATAAATATTCGGTTAATCGTAAGTTGCAGATGAGAGAGGGGCGCTTATGAATCAAAAGAGAAGCATTTTTGGAGCCTTGAAATGGATTATGTTCAATTATATATTTTTAGGCATCCTTATACTTATTGGCCTAGTGATCGCTTTGGCTCCAGATTTGTTGGGCGATGTCATACCGCGACATGGCACTGTAGGTAAATTATTAATGTCTCTGAATGAACGGAAGATTGAGGATAGTCAACATACGGTGATGACTGTCCCCGACTATGTACGTCGCGTCGTTACTATAGGTGAAAGTACGGTAGATATTATGGGGGCTATTGGTGGAGAGCCTTATATTGTGGCTACAGATGGATCTCCTTATTCCAGTTCTACTCATATTAATGGCCGTGTAGAGTTAACAGTGGATTCCATTAAGTCTTACGAACCAGACGTGGTCGTAGCGCCAGATTCTACACCGCCAAGCCTTGTGTCTTCCTTGCGCGCTGCAGGCATACCTGTCTTTATATATACGAAGAAAGATAGCTTTAATGATATTATTTTAGCCACTAAAACAATAGGAAAGATTTTCAAGGATGAAGATCCAGAACGTGAGTTTATTGTATCTAGACGTAACGTTAAGAAACTTGTAGAGCCTCACGAAAAGGATAAGAAACCCGTTATTGCTTTATATAATAGCTCTCACGGCGTATATCGGTCGGGTATCGTACGGGATATGATTGAACAGGTGCACGGTATTGATGGAGCAGGAAACCTTGTGATAACAGAAAGTGGCAAGGATATTAATATGTTATCTGATGTTTGGTGGTACCGAGATCATAAAACGACGGTAGATATGAACCAATCTATGGGGACAAAAGCCGATTTAATTCGCATTAATCCAGATGTTATTTTTGTGCCTACCCGTTTTATCGATAAACTACCAGATTACAAGCAAGATATTGATGCCATTATGAACGATCCGGACTTACAAAATGTAACGGCTGTTAAAAAAGGCTATGTCTATCCAGTTCAGGAACTATTTGTGATGAGTTATTCCTGGAAAGCTTTCATGGCCATGGAACAAATGGCAAAATGGCTCTATGGTCCTAGTACCTATGAGGGCATCGTTAAATATAAGAGCGAGCCGTGATGAACAGTAGGCTATCTATATAGTTATATGATTTATGGTGAAAGTAGTTTGTGGAGTTAATGCATAGCAGAGTCTATATGTAATCGTGTTGCATATAGATCTGACAGTCTATAAGGAGAGAGTATGCAATTAAAGCGTTTATTAATATTATTGGCCATCTTTTGTGGCATTTTGGTCGTAGCCATTATGGGCATGTACAAGTCTTGGAATGCTTTCACAAGTGGCGGCATTTTTGGTATGTTGAGTTCAAAGGGCATTTATAAAATGGTGGACGGTACCAGCGAGACGGTCATACTCGATCACAAGGCGGAACGCATCGTAGCCGTTGGTCCCAATGCAGCGGACCTTGCATCTGAACTAGCAGGTGACTCGGTGGTGGCTAGTACTGCGGCACCGTATCAATCGTCTAATGGCGTAAAGCAACGAGTGGCCCTTGATGTGAAAGCTATCGCTGCATTGAAACCAGATATTGTGATTGTAGAGGACGATGATGGTACTACAGATCTCGTTAGGCCACTGCGTGAGGCAGGCGTAAAGGTAGCGCTTCTTAGAGCGCCTAAGACGGTAAAAGAGGTAGAGGATCAAACGCGCAATGTAGGACAGTTGTTAGGTCGTGCTGATAAAGCGGAATCCCTCATTACAACGATGATGAACTACATCCGCGATACAGAGTCCTTGCGATTTGCTCGTCGTGATGACCCGAAAAAGACCGTTGCCGTTTATAATGAAAATGGCTTATATGGGGCACCAGACACATTGATACAAGATATGCTCAAATATGTAAACGTAGAGAATGCGGCGACTAAGGCAGGCGTAAAATGGTCCTACATGGGTAAAAAGGATGATCTTATCAAGGTCGATCCCGATGTGATTATTGTACCCGCAGATGTGAAAGCACCGGGCTTTAACCGTGATGCGGTACTTAATAGCTACTATAATGATCCGGCTCTTAAAAACGTTAAGGCCATTAAGAACAAAAAGGTCGTTATCATATCTAATGAAGCCATGATGGCTAAGACATACCACATTGGCCGTGGCATATATAACATGGCGCAATTCGTGTATGAACGATAATATATTAATATGGTAGATGGATGTATACCTTTATAGACCATTAATAGTTATATACTGTATAATAATCATCATTCTGAAAGAGCCTTTAATTAGGCTCTTTCATTTTTACATTAATTTATCGTGGTATAGTAATACAGCACTATGAGAGTTATTTTCAATAGCCGATAAATTAGGCATATGTACATAAGTATGTGTTATAAAACTATAGATTTTCTATAGTAAAAGCTCTATAATATTATGTATCTATATATATCTATGTAATTGTTTTTAATTTTGCTTTGTGATGTATCAGTTATTTACTTGTATAGTAGGTGTTTTGTTACTTTCACAGTTATCAAAACCTCCTTGTTGAGGAGGTTTATTTTTAGAGGAGTTGGATCGAAATGAAACAACCAGAATTGTCGCCGTATATGATGGCTCGCAAGCCGTCTGGCATTCGCTTAGGACAAATTAAATTCTTGGAACGTAAGAACCCGCCTATCTTGGTGAATGGTTCTATTGGTAATGTAATGCGTCCTATGCATCCCGCCATGCAGCGTAGGTTGTTCAATTTGGGCGGTGTGAATAGCCCGTTCCATAATGGCATTGTGCCATACGTACCAACTACGGGTACTGATGAATGTCGCGAAGCATTCCTTCACATTTTACGCAGTCAAGGTTTTGATACAACTGGCCTTAATGTACTTGTAACAGATGGTGCATCCATGGCGATGGAAATCATCATGCTTGGCGTATGTGGTGGTGCAGGCGAAGAGGAACGCCCTCTTTTGATGTTCAATCCATCTTATACAAACTATGATGCGGTAGGTCTTCGCATTGGCCGTAAAACAGTTACTGTTGAGCGTGAACTTAACGAAGATGGCGAATTTGAATTACCATCCGTTGAGACTGTAGAGCAACGCATTATCGATACAAAACCGGGCGCATTGCTCATCATTCCTTACGATAACCCAACTGGTCAATTATTCAGTAAGGAAACATTGATTGAATATACTAAACTATGTGTTAAACATAATTTGTGGATCATCTCTGACGAAGCATACCGTGAATTGGCTTACGAAAAAGGGAAAGAAACATCTAGTATCTGGGCTTTAACCGATAAAGATGTGCCTGGTATCGAAGGCCGCCGTATCAGTCTTGAAACGGCTAGTAAGGTTTGGAATGCCTGCGGCCTCCGCATTGGTGCCATCATTACCGATAATAAATTGTGTTACGAAAAATCTGTTGCTGAATATACAGCAAACCTTAGTGCTAACACATTGGGTCAATATATCTTTGGCGCGTTGAAGCACGAGTCCTACGCACAATTACACAATTGGTATGAGCAACAACGCGATTACTACCGTCAAATGATCTTTGAACTTCACAAAGGCTTTAAAGAGGTAGAGCCGGACTTTATCGTATCTCGTCCTGAAGCGTCTATCTACTTTGTCATCGACGTACGCAAGGTGGCTAAACCTGGCTTTGATGGTGTAGAGTTTGCCTCTTGGTGTGCCGAACACGGTGCAGTCAGCCTCGATGATGGCCAAGAATACACACTTCTCATGGCACCGCTCAATGGTTTCTACAGCGGTAAAAAAGGCGATGATAACCCAGGTAAGACACAATTGCGCATATCCTTCTGTGAAAATCCAGACTTATTACGCTTGGCGCCTGAATTGTTATCTAAACTATTTAGAGCTTACGAAGCACAACGAACCGAATAATCGTAATAAATCAAATCATAGCAACAAACCGAATCGTAGCGCGACGAAGCGAATAATGGATAAATGAACTGAATAAGAAAATGAAAAAAAGAGTGCTCTATGTTTACTAGTTTGTAAATGTAGAGCACTCTTTTTAGAGTAGTGTTATGTTGTAATTATAAAGGTGTATAGGTACCGTTTGTATGACTTATCTGAGTATGCTGAGTACTTTTTGGCGCATGGTTATTTTGCGATTATAAAGCGTTAAATATCCAGTAAAATCTGGTCGATATTCATATTATTGTCCCGCAAGAGTTCATCGGGATTATATCTATCGTAAAAGCTGTTTCGTATGCCGTAGTTTATGAAGTTTATATTGCTCTGGCTATAGTAGGTGGCGACTTTTTGTTCAAAACCTTTCGTGGTACGGATATGTAAAATGATGGGACGTGGATAGTCTTTTACAGATTTAAATTCGGTAATTAAAGATGAGCTTGAATTGCCTTCTTCAATATAGCGGTAATCAAAGCTCATGGCTTTAAACATATTGTTTTGGCAGTGTTCGTTTGTGTCTCGCAATTCTTTTAAATGAGTGTATAGACCGCCGTGATTTTGAGTTATGGATTGATTGTTATCGTTGATGATTATGATGCAGTTGGACTGCAGTGTGGCAATATGATTTTAGGCTTCGAATGCTTCGCCGCCGGACAAAGTGCCGTATCCGATGAGGGCAATGTGACCTCCCTAAATCGACGTCCTATAAATGATCACCTTGCGTATTTCTTGTGTGATTTCTAATAATTCCGCCTCTGTACATTGTTTCAACTCTTTAGGTGAGTGAATTTGTGAAAGTTTTATGGTGCTATCTAAAGTTTATTTTATTAACTTCTTAAAGAAAGAGGTCCAAGGGGGCTCTATAATTTAGAACCTTGCTTTCAATCCAATTTATAAAAGATTCTATAGCACCAACTTTCATGGTATTAATAGAGCCCACACATTGTCTTTCATATGTTGCCGGTCCAGAATCAGCTAAATATACAAGTTGAGGTTTACCTTGTCGAATTTGAATTATAGTACCACGTTTTAATTCATTATATATAGTTGTTCTAGAACGGCCCAGTGCACGTGAAATTGCAGTAATACTATCTCCTAGAACGATTCTCTTTTCTAAATAAAATCGTTCTTCGAAGTTTAAGTGTTTGTGCGTAATGTCGTGCTATGATTATTGTAGTCCATAGTGATTACCTCGGTTATATTTTGATTAGACACCTAAATCATAATACAAGGTTCACTATGGATTTTTATTTGCTCAATTTCATTCTACAATTAAGAAATTAAATTTAATAGACAATTTTCGAATGATTTATGAAATATCAAGAGATTTATGGTATCATGAAAATATAAATTACTTTGTTCGCTACATGTTTTTAGACAAGGGAAGATTAATCAGTGGACAGTGGGACGGATCCTTGTTTTTAGTGTAAGCCTTAATGATTATCATCGATTATATTGCTGTTGCATGTGGTATTATTTCCGCATATAACATTAGGACTGAATTACCGTTTTGGAATGATGCCAGTGGTTTACATGTAGATTTCTTTTATGGGTATATTATTACCCCTATAGTGCTTATCCTTGTATTATTGTTGAATAATGCTTATCGTATGGATAAAGCCTATTGGGATAAGATTAAAATTATCTTTCGATCTATCACAATGGGTATAGTAGGGTCCATCGTATTGATGTATGCGGGGCATATCATCGACAATGTATCCCGTTTGTTTGTCGGCTTATCATATCTGTTTATACTGTTATACGTTATTATTTTGCAATATATATTAGTTCAGATATTGATGAAGCTGAAATTATTATATATTCCGATTCTATTGGTAGGGTCAAGAAAAACTGCGGAATTGATTGATTGTTATTATGATAGGATGCTTATTAATTACTATAAAATTATAGGCTTTGTCGATGATAATCTGAAGTCTGTGTTATTAGATCAAAAATATCCGCGCTTGGGCGGTTAAGGGGCAAGGAGTTTCTTTGCTACAAATTCAGATCCATGGTCTAGAATACGCAGAAAGCATTTGAGATTTATTTAAAGGAACATCCAGAGGCTTGCGAAGAATGGGTGCGGACTTAAAGTTGAAGGACAATCCGCGGGTTATGAAAATCGGTAAATTTTTACGCAAGACCAGCTTGGAGGAATTACCACAGTAGTGGAATGCTCTTATGGGCGATATGAGCTTCGTAGGGACTCGTCTCATCGTGCAGGAGTAGGTTGAGGGTATTGATAAAGTGCATCTTGTAAAAATGATATTGGCCGTTGTGAAGAGAAAAGGAGCATATTAATGATATATGATTATTTAGTAGTAGGGGCAGGCCCGTTTGGCGCCGTATTTGCTCATGAGGCGCACAAGCGCGGTAAGTCTGTTCTTGTTATCGATCGACGTCATCATGTAGCGGGCAATTTATACTGTGAAAGTAAGGATGACATCAATATTCATGTATATGGTGCCCATATTTTTCATACATCATTACAGCATGTATGGGACTATGTGAATCAATTTGCTGAATTTAATCATTATGTGAACAGTCCTGTAGCGAATTATAAGGGAGAAATGTATAATTTACCGTTTAATATGAATACATTTTCCAAGATGTGGAACATACGTACGCCGAAAGAGGCTAACGAAATTATTACCAAGCAACGTGCAGCAATTTCAGGGGAACCAAAAAATTTGGAGGAGCAAGCAATTAGCCTTGTTGGTACAGATATTTATGAAAAGCTTATCAAAGGCTATACAGAGAAACAGTGGGGTCGTAAATGTACGGAGCTACCAGCCTTCATAATTAAACGTTTACCTGTTCGTTATACATATGATAATAACTATTTTAATGATCGATTCCAAGGTATTCCAATTGGTGGCTATACAAAGATGATTGAGCGTATGTTAGAAGGTATTGAAGTACGATTAGGTGTAGATTTCCTTAAACATCGCGATGAATATGAAGCGTTAGCAGATAAAATTATCTATACTGGTCCTATTGATGAATATTTTGACTATTCTGAAGGTATATTAGAGTACCGTGGTCTCCACTTTGAAACAGAACGTCTTGAAGAGGAAAATCATCAAGGCGTGGCAGTTGTGAATTATACAGAAGGCGAAATCCCGTATACTCGCATCATCGAGCATAAACACTTTGAATTTGGTACACAACCTGTTACATACATAACTAAAGAATATCCAAAAGACTGGAAAATCGGTGAAGAAGCGTATTATCCAGTGAATGATGTAAAAAATTTAGACCTTTACGCAAAATATGTTAAAAAGGCTGAAACGATTTCCAATGTTATCTTTGGTGGTCGTTTAGGGGAATATAAATATTACGACATGGATAAAGTTATAGCTAGTGCATTAGTATTATGTAAAAAGGAGCTCGATAAATGAGAATAGAATGGTTGGATTCCTTAAAGGGATTTGCTATATTTTTAGTTGTAGTTGGTCATGCTGTTCTTGGTTATTTAAGGGCTGGAACATTTCCTGAATATCAATGGAGTTTACAATTGACTCACGATTTGATTTATAGTTTTCATATGCCATTGTTTTTTTTGATTAGTGGTTTTTTATATAAACTTACTTGGTCAAAAAAAAATACAGGGATTTCAATAAATATTATTAATAAATTTTTGAATTTGATTCCTATGTATCTTTTATTTTCAGTCGTCTTTTGGATATCAAAATATTATGCTTCTCTTTATGGGAATATTCAAATGAGTGATTTATTTACTTTTTCAGACTTAATGCATATATATATTGCTCCGCTTTCATATTTATGGTTTTTATATGTGCTTATTTGGTTATTTGTATTTGTTCCTCTATTTGAGTCTTTATTTAAATCATTAGTAATTTTTATAACATTCTTGCTATTATATTTATTTCTACCACCAGTAGAAGGTATATTTAAAGTTGTTAACTCAATTATTTATGGTGGAGTGTACTTTACTTTAGGGTCTGTAATATATACATATTATGAAAGTATAAAAAATATTATAAGTAAAAATTTACTTATCGTTGGACTTATTAGTATTTTGATGGCGAGTATAAGTTTTCCATATATTACAGTTCATACGGCTTTTAAATTTGTATGTGCATTAGGTGCATCCTCTTTTCTTGCTATTTTATTTTTTAAATTAAAAGATAGAAAATTGATTACTTTTTGGAATATTTGTGGTCGATATTCCCTAGGGATTTATATATTACATTTATATTTCTTAGGCCCATTAAGAACAATATTTAAAAACTTATCTATCGATAATATTATAGCAGTTATAGTGCTATCTTGTATTATTAGTACAATAATACCAATTTTTATGGTTATGTTATTTGATAGATTTAAAATAACTTCTTGGATTTTTGGAAATTCTAAACTCATAAAAATTAAGGTGTAAGATACTTATATTTATAGTATTTTATATGGGATATAGGAAATTAGTAAGGTGAGAATATAGTGAATATTAAAATATTAGTAGCCACCCATAAACAATATTGGATGCCAGAAGACTCTGTCTATATGCCAATCCATGTAGGCCGAGAAGGCAAGGCGGATATTGGTTATAGGGGTGATCATACGGGAGATAATATATCTTCAAAAAATGCAAATTATTGTGAATTAACAGGTTTATATTGGGCTTGGAAGAATCTTGATGCGGATTATATTGGTCTCGTTCATTACAGACGTTACTTTACTCGCAAAGAGGTTCGTTCTATAGAGGATAAAAAAAATCAAATCCTTACAGATGCAGAATGGGAAAAATTACTTTCAGAGTATCCTGTAGTAGTAGCAGATAAACGTAAATATTATATTGAGTCTAATCGATCCCACTATAATAATGCTCATCATAGTGAAGGACTTGATGTTGCTGAGCAAATTATAGCTGAGAAATATCCTGAATATAGTGCTGCTTTTACAAAGGTTTGTAATCGTACATGGGCGCACATGTTTAATATGTTTGTGATGCGTCGTGATTTGTTTGATCAATACTGTGAGTGGATGTTCTCCATATTGGCGGAGCTGGAAAAGCGCGTAGATATTTCCGATTATGACACGTACGAATCGCGTATTTTCGGATTTGTCAGTGAAATTCTGCTCGATGTATGGATTGAAGCCAATAAGATTAACTATAAAGAACAAAATGTATCCTTTATGGAGCCGCAAAATTGGTTGAAAAAGGGCGGATTATTTTTAAAACGGAAATTTTTCAAATAGAAAATTTATCAACTATGAAAGGGGGGAAGATACATTATGCAAGAAATCGATTTTGCTGATATTAAGCAGCTGGCGCTAAATATTCTTAAAGATGTGGCAGAATTTTGTGACCATCACGATATTAAATATGCGTTAGCTTATGGTACTATGCTGGGTGCGGTTAGGCATGAAGGGTTTATTCCGTGGGATGATGATATTGATATCATGATGCCGAGGGAGGATTATAATCGATTTATACAGTTATATAACGATAGTAATTCAAGATATAAAGTCTTTTCTATCGAGACGGATAATACATATACATATACTATGGCAAAGGTATTTGATCAAGATACGTTGATGATTGATAATACTTTATGGCGTAATTTTGATAAAGCAGGGGTATTTGTTGATATCTTTCCTGTTGATGGATTACCTGAAAGTAAGTCGGAGCAGCAAGCGTTATTTAGACATCAGCAATTATTGAATTTATTATTCCATGGTTCTTCTATGAAATTTACTTTCAGTAATCGATATGTTGATTCCAAGGGGAGCTTTGCTTCACTGAAAGGATATATCCGGACCGTTTTAAAATTCGGAGCTATAAGTTTGATGCATTTTTTGCCGACTACATATTTGATAAAAAAAATTAATCTAGATGCACAGCAATATCTATATGCGGATTCAAAATATGTAAGTATTCTAGTAGATTGTGCCAGTGGAAATAAAAGAGAAGTTTATTTGAAACAGCTCTTTGATGATAGAGTACGGTATAAATTTGAAGACACAGAGTTCTGGGGAGTTGCAGATAGTGATTTATATTTGAAGCATCTTTTTAATAATTACATGGAAGCACCACCTGAAGATCGACGTGTGCCACATCATAATTATAAGATTTATTGGAGATAATTTATGGGGAGGACATAGTATGAAGCTATTTACTGTAGGACCAACACAAATGAGAAAGGAAATTCTTGATGTTAGACATCAGCAGGTTCCTTATTTTAGAACTGATGAGTTTTCCGATGTGATGCTGGATTCTGATAGATTATTAAAGGAGTTTATGAATGCACCGTCAGGTGCTAAGAGCATATATCTAACTGCATCCGGAACTGGTGGGTTAGAAGCTACTATTATGAACTGTATGAATGAAACAGATCATGCGCTCGTGATTAACGGCGGCACTTTCGGTCAACGTTTTGTAGACTTGTGTGAACTTCATGGTATTCCGCATACTGAAATTAAATTACATGATGATGAGCAATTAATAGAGTCTCATTTTACCGGAGTAGCGGATAAAGATTACACTTTTGTTATTGCTAATATTGATGAAACATCAACGGCACAATTATATGATATTCATTTACTCAGTGATTTTGCCAAAAAGAAAAATGCCTATTTAGTTATCGATGCTATCAGTTCTTTCTTAATTGATCCTTATGATATGGCCGGTAATGGAATTGATGTTACAATTATCAGCTCTCAGAAAGGACTTTGTATTGCTCCCGGGTTATCCCCGATTGTTGTCAGTGAACGATTATATGAGGATCGTGTAAAAAATAACAATATTAAAAATCTATATTTTGATTTCAATCAGTATGTTAAAAACTTTACAAGAGGGCAGACACCGTTTACACCGGCTGTCGGTGTATGTTTGGAGATGAATAAAGCTTTACACCTTATTGAAGAGGAAGGTTATGAAAACTATTTAGCCAGAATTGATAATGTAGCTAAGGATTTTAGAAATAGAATGAAAGAGTTGCCTGTTTTTATGCCTACTTTTACATTAAGTAATGCTGTTACACCGATTCGATTTGAAGAGCCTATTGCAAAGGATGTCTTCACCGTACTAAAAGATAAATATGATATATATGTAAATCCTACAGGTGGCAAAAACGAAAATTATGTTTTAAGGGTTGCGCATATCGGAGATACGACTATTGAAGATAATCAATTCCTTGTAGATACATTGAAATCGGTTATTAAGGATATTACGGGAAAATAACATGAAAAAGGTTATAACATACGGAACATATGATTTATTTCATGAGGGACATTATAATTTATTAAAAAATGCAAAGGCCTTAGGGGATTATCTCATTGTCGGTGTCACATCAGATTACTTCGATAAATCAAGAGGTAAATTTAATGTCAGAGATTCTTTGATGCAGCGCATAGATAATGTAAGAGCTACAGGCTTCGCCGATGAAATTGTAGTTGAAGAATATTTTGGCCAAAAGATAGATGATATAAAGCGGTTTAACGTTGATATTTTTACTGTCGGTTCTGATTGGGAAGGATATTTTGATTACTTAAATGAGTATTGCGCAGTTCATTATTTGCCTAGAACGCAAGGTATATCCAGTACTCAAATCAGAAATGCCGATAATGTCAGACTTGGGATTATCGGTAATGAACTTATTCTTGATCGATTTTTAGATGAATCGAAATTCGTCAGCGGTATTGATGTTGTAGGTGGTTTTGCTGAAGTTGACAGTATTGATGGTGATTTTAAATCCAGTCAGTTTGATGCATTAACAAAGTATGCTGATATAGATGCTTTATTCGATGATGTGGATGCAGTGTATATTAATATACCGTTATCCAGACGAGATGCTTATATTGAAAAGGCTTTGGCGGCTAAAAAACATGTACTAACTGAATTTCCGTTTAGTAGTGATACTAAAAATACCATACGGTTGATAGAGAAAGCAAAAACGTCCGGCTTGGTGTTGATGGAAGGTTTAAAAACAGCATATACGCCTGCTTTCAGTAAACTAATCGCTATGGCTCGCAGCGGACAGATCGGTAAGATATTCAACATAGAAGCTAATTTTACACAAGTTTTAGGGGATGGGTTAGAAAATCAAGTGAGAATTGCCGGCGGTAGTATTTTGTCTTTGGCGGCATATCCTCTGTTAGCCATCTTTAAGTTGTTAGGCTTTGATTATAATCGTGTTGATTTTATCAGTCATAAAGTAGACGATATTGATATATTGTCAAAGATTAATTTTATTTATGATGATGCGATGGCGTCCGCTACTGTTGCAATTAATGCAAAGGCGGAGGGTGATTTAGTTATTTCAGGATCTAAAGGCTATATTTATGTGCCTGCGCCATGGTGGAAAACAGAATTTTTTGAACTAAGATTTGAAGATGTAAATTTAAATAGAAAATATTTCTATAAATTTGAAGGCGAAGGCTTACGTTATGAGCTTGTAGAATTCTTGAAGTGTATTAGAGAGAATTCTGAAAGCTTCTTGATGAGTCATCAGGATACTATTGAAGAAGTACGGGTGTTAGACAAGTTTTTGTCAAATGAAAACGTTATTATTATTTAATATAGGGTTGGATGAGTATGCAACAATTATCTTTACGTGAAGTTCAATTAGAAGAATTGGAACTTTTAAAAGATTTTGACCAGTTTTGTAAAAAGCATAATTTAAAATATAGTTTGTGCTATGGGACGCTGATTGGTGCGGCTCGTCATAAAGGTTTTATTCCTTGGGATGATGATATAGATGTCTGTATGCCTAGGCCGGACTATGAAAGGTTATTAACGTTAAAGGCATCTTATGATCATGATGGGTTAGAGTTAATTGCCAATCCTATCAATCATAGTTTAGATTCTACGTATGCCGCTATAGTTAATAGAAATATACCTTGTGAAAATACATACTCCAATACATTACGCAGCAAGTATTTATGGATTGATATTTTTCCGGTTGATGGATTTTGTGAAGATATGTCTGTAATGGAAGAGATATATAAGAAATCTATTTTTTATCAAAAAATACTCACCTTGGCTAGCGCTAAGCTCTTTAAAGGAAAAACATTGATTCATAAATTGGGAAAATTACTGATAGTCCCTCTTTGTCGTTTATTCGGCAAGCAACGTTGCATCGATAGAATGGATCGATTAGCGAAATCATATACTTATGAAGATGCTGAATATGTTGGTGTTATCGCTTGGGGTGAAGGCGTAAAAGAACGATTACGCAAAGATGATTTTGAAATTATGGATGAAATCGAGTTTGAAGATGAAAAATTTTCAGTAATGTCCTGTTGGGAAGTATATTTGGATAACATGTATGAAAATTATATGGAGTTGCCTCCATTAGAGCAGCGGCGCGGACATAATATAGTTGCTTATAAGTTAGAAAGGAAGGGGTAGTTTAATGGAGCCTTTACTTTCTATTATTGTTCCTATTTATAATGTGGAAAAATATTTGGAACGATGTATTGATTCTATTATTAATCAGACCTATAAAAATCTTGAGATTATTTTGGTTGATGACGGATCAAAAGATGCGAGTGGGATCATTGCAGATACATATGCATCGAAGGACGATCGAATCAAAGTTATACATAAAGAAAATGGCGGATTATCTGATGCCCGTAATCATGGTTTAGATCAGGCTAGAGGTAACTATATTATATTTATTGATAGTGATGATTTTATTGATTCGTCCATGTGTGAAATATTATTTACAACGGCTGAAAAATATTCTTCTGATATTGTCTCTTGTAATTACTATATTTTCCGGGCTGAAAATCATATATCTGTACATCCTATGTCAATTCAAGAGGATGAAAAAGTTTTTAGTGGAATTGATATTTTAAAATATTATTTGATAAAAACAGAACCTTTCGATTTAAATATAGTGTGCAATAAGATTTTTAAGGCAGACTTGTTTAATAGTAAAGATGGTCAAATTCGTTTTCCTAAAGGCAGAGTACAGGAAGATAATTTTACTACTTTTCGATTATTTGCAAAATCTGATGTAGTAACGACTATTAATCAGCCATTATATTATTATTTGCAACGTGCAGATAGTATTATGGCTAATTTTTCTAAGAAGTTTGTAAAGGATACAATAGATTCCCATACATATATGGCAACTTATTTATTAGAACATAAAGTAGATGTCATGTGTGAATTACAGTTATATTTACTTAATTCATATACCGATTTATATAGAAAGATTTGTTTATTGGATAATGCAGATAAGAAAGATTATATAGATTTATTGATGGAGTATAAAACATTCGTTTTAAGTCATACTTTGAATGTGAGTAATAATCATTTATGGGGAATAAAGCAAAAGCTGAAGCGATTTTTAATAAAAATAGATTTAATTAAATATATAGTATGTAGAGGATAATAGTGGTGCAAAAGCGTTATTCAAAATTAATAGAAAATATATTTTCTTTACTAACATTACGAGTTTTAGAATATGTATTGGCTTTTATTTTAGTACCCTATTTAATTCGTACATTAGGACCTATGAATTTTGGGGCGATAGCTTTTATGCAAGGGATAATGGAGTATTTTCGTATATTTGTTGATTATGGATATTCATTAACGGCTCCAAAGGAAATAGCACAAGCAGATGGAGATATAAAGCGCTTGTTTTCTAAATATTTCTATGGAAAACTGATATTGCTGATAGGGGTCACTCTTACTTTCTTTGGTATATATCAATTACAATATTACATTTTAGGGAAAAGCATAAATATATTACTTTTTGAGGTAATGTATTTTGGAATTATTGGAAATGTATTATTTCCAGTATGGTTTTTTCAAGGCATACAACAAATGCGATATATAACAATCCTAAATATGTGTGGACGCCTTATTTCAATGGTAGGAATTTTTTTATTGGTTAAATCACCTGATGACTATATTTTATCTGCGTTTTTACAGTCCTGTACTCCGCTAATTGCAGGAGTATTTTCAATTATTTGGTTAGCTAGAAATTATAAAGGAATTTTTAATTTTCCAAAATTCAGTGATGTTATGACCTCTTATAAAGAGGGCTGGATTATTTTTGTTTCATCTTTAGCTGTTAATTTATATACAGCGACTAATGTAGTAGTACTAGGTATGTTTGTAGATAATACTATTGTCGGTTATTATAGTGCTGCAGATAAATTAATTAATTGTATTCGTAGAGGTATTTCTGCTGTAAGTGAGGCTATCTATCCTTTTGTAAGCAAGATGATTAAATTTGATCAGCGAGAGGCTTTGATGTTTATACGAAAACAATTAGGCGTATATATTATTTTAGGAACAATAGGCTGTACTTTATTATTTGTGTATGCTAATGAAATAGTTATGTTTTTAATTGGTCCTGTATATTTGGAAACGGTAGATATATTAAGAGTGTTGGCATTTATACCTCTTGTTGTGGCTATTAGCACTGTATTTGGAGCAGAAATAATGCTACCTAATAATATGTATAATACATATAGTCGCATATTAATTAGTGCCGCTATTTTTAGCTTAATGATTATTTTCCCTTTATGCTATTGGTTTACAGCTGTTGGAGCGGCAATGACTATGCTTATAACGGAACTGTTTATTACGATTTATATGGGAATTATACTGTGGCAAAAAGGATGATTCTTAAAAAGAAGGTATATTAATAGGTAAAATAGCATTTATTATAGAGATTAATAGATACTGTTAATTCTTTTGGTTATTTTTATTCGGGACTAATTTGTCTATTATATTTTCTATTATTTAGATAGCTTTATTTATATGAAAGCATATGACATTGTATAAAAATGGAAAATGATATTCTAAAGTAAGTAGCACTGATTATGGGATAAAAATCATAAACAAGAATAAGCATAGAAATTTTGTGGCAGTGTTATTCAAACAAAGAATACGTATAGACAAAGGAGCGGAATTTAAGATTGCATAACTGAAAACATTATTACAAATGTTTGAGAGTGATCTATCATTCAGAAAAGATGTTTTTACATAATATCGTAGCGGAAACCACAACCAAAATTATTAAAACAAAATTTGTATTTGGGCAGTTTTGTGACAATAGATAAGTTGTTAGCTAAGTTTGTAGAGTATACAAAATGTTATAATAAAAAATTCGTGGTATGTGACACCATATAGGTAACATACTCTAAAATGTGTTTAGGGGTTGTCAATTCAGTATTATATTTATTAGTAATAATGTGTTTTGTTTATTTTGACAAAATGGGCTTTGTTTATTTTGACAAAATGGGCTTAAAAGGGGGATAATAATGAGAATTTGTGTAACCGGTGGAGCTGGATTTATTGGCTCGCATTTAGTGGATCGTTTAATTATGGAAGGACACGTAGTACAAGTCATTGATAATTTGTCTACTGGGGATAAGGCGTTTATTCATTCAGATGCAGAATTTGTCGAAATGGATATAAGAGATCCAGATTTATATTTTGTCTTGAAGGAATTTAAGCCAGATTATATATTTCATGAAGCTGCGCAAACAGAAGTTGCTGTATCTATGAGTAATCCGCAATTAGATTGTGACATTAATTTAATGGGTTTGATTAATATACTTAATGTAGCTGTTAAATTGGGAGTAAAAAAATTTTTAATGCCTTCTTCTGCAGCTATTTATGGTGACTTAGAGTCTTTACCTTTACAAGAGTCTATGAGTGGGGAACCTTTATCTTTTTATGGATTGACCAAATTAACAGCAGAACATTACCTTCGTATTTATCATGAGGCTTTTAATTTAAATTATATTTGTTATCGTTATTCTAATGTATATGGACCTCGACAAGGAAATGGCGGTGAAGGTGGTGTAATTAGTATTTTTGCAAAGGCTATTACACAAGACTTACCTATTGTTATTTATGGGGATGGTGAACAAACTAGAGATTTTATATATGTAGATGATGTAGTTGAAGCTAATATGTTGGGTATGCAGAGCCAGGTTACGGGTATATATAATGTGAGTACTAATATTGCTAGTTCAGTTAACTTATTAATCGATGAGTTTAAAAAGATCAGTAATAAAGATATTCAGGTATTATATAAGGCACCAAGATTAGGGGATATTAAGCATTCTATTTTGGATAACGATAAAATAGAGCGAGATCTTTTATTTAAAGCAAAATATTGTTTACATGAAGGGTTAAAAAGAACTTATGAATATTTTAGGAATATAAGTTATTAATAGTATAATGAATTTAAATCCATTATTTACTAATTTTTTAAAGAGTTCCTGAGGTGTTTTTTATATAATATTTACATAGTAAATTATCATAGCAGTTAAGAGGGTATAGGGGTATATTTAATTCTCCATGGTCGAATTCTTTACGAATTTCAGCTTTTGCATCATGAGGTCCTAAGGATTATTCTAGTTCACGCATATGTTTTTTAGAAATGAATTTTCTCATTGAATGATGCTATTATTAAAATTAGATTTATAGATTTTATCCTAATAAAAATAGTTATATAAAGTTTTAGTATATTAGTTTAATAAACTGGAAAGGATTAATATGGAATCTCAAGTTATTTCCTATCAAGTTATAAAAGAAATTATTCAAAATCATAAACGAATTTTATTGTATTTAATGGGTGGAATATTAATTATATTTCTTTTATTGGCATTCTTGCTCCCTAAAAAATATACATCTAGTGTAATGATTCAAGTTAAGCCACAGAGTGGCTCATTAAATTCTATGATGATAAATAATGCTGCACTATTATCTTTGGCAGGTATTTCTACAGGAGGTTCTGTATTAGATTATATGTCATTATTAAAAAGTGATAGAGTTATTAATCCAGTTATTAAGAAGTTAGATAATGAAGATGCAGAAGATGAGAGATTTACTGCTGAGGATTTTGTAAAGAAATATATGCAAATAGATAATCCGAGAGGAACTTCTATTTTATCTTTTACAATTACAGCCGATTCACCAGAAAATGCACAACGAATAGCACAAGATGTAGTGGATTCATTGCAAGATACTATAGCTGGAGTCGGTTCTACTCAAGATTCTACGTTGATTAAAATTTTGGGAAAAAAGAATGAAGATGCTAAACATAAAATGGATGCAGATCTAGCTGCACTTGAAAAATATAAACAAGAAAATGGTGTATTTATACCTAATGAACAAGAAAAATTGCTGTTGGAACAAGCTGCTGGTTATGAAAAAGCGAAATCTGATGAGACCGTTAAATTAAATACTAATACAGCAATTTTAAGTTCTATTGAAGCTCAGATAGATACACAAAATAAAAATCTTATTGATACCCAGATGGCGGATAATCCTGAGATTCAATCTATACGTAAAGAATTATTTAATGCTAATGAACAATTGGCTAAATTACAATTCAAGTTTACCGATGATTACCCGGAAGTTGTCAAGGTAAAAGAAAATATCAGCTATTTAGAAAAACAATTGGCTAAAACGGTAGCGCAGTCTATTTCTTCTGAAAATGTTACACTTAGTCCTGTACAAATGGATTTGTTACAAAAAAGAGTTGTTGCTAAAAATAATGTTGAATCAGCTAATGCAGCGCTTACAAAGCTTGAGGAGTTAAGTAAACAAAACCTTGAAAAATCGAATCAGTTTTCACAAAAATCCGTTAAATTTTTAGAGTTACAACGTAATGCTAAAGTGTCTACCGATACATATAACCTGTTAACAAAAAGTCTTGAAGAATTAAAAATTAAGGAAAATCTTGAGGCTATGGATATCCGTGTCCTTAATAGCCCGACTTACCCAGTTAAACATTCTTGGCCACGTAAATTATATGTTATGATGGTTGGCGGATTATTATATTTAGTAATTGCAGGTGGATTTATTTATATTCAATATACTAGACGTATGAGTGCAATGAAAGAATAGGTGATCCTATGGTATTTTGGATTGGACTTGTATTATTTACTTTTTTAGCGGTTATTACTGAGCGTTTAGTCCCTGTTTCGTATAAGAAATTTATTCCTTTGGTAGTTATATTTGTATTTACATTTTTAGGAATGTTTAGATATGAAATAGGTACAGATTACGATTGGTATGTCATATTATTTAATCAAGTAACACTTAATGATGAATATCCGGAACCGTCATTTTTAATTATTGTTGAAATTCTTCGCTATTTTCATATGTCGTATCAGTCCTTATTCCTTGTTTATGAATTATTGATTATGACATTTTTATGGCTTGGAATTCGACGATATACTAAAGATACAGAGATAAAAATGTTGATTTTGGCATTATTTTTATGCCTTCAGTATTTTTTCTCTCTTACTGGTATACGGCAAGCTCTAAGTATGGTATTGGTATTTTGGGGATATCAATATTGTTTAGAACGAAAGCTATTAAAATATTTATTGGTTGTATTTATTGCCACGGCTTTTCATTATAGTGCGATTATAACTTTAGTATTGTATTGGATTCCTAAGCGAGTGTGCTCTTGGACAATTTATGCAGTTATATTTTTAGGATCATTTATTGCATTTAAATTTAATATAATACTGTCTCTTTTGTCTACGGTCTTGAATGTATTACATGTAGAGGGGCGATATTTAGGATATATTACTGATAAAGATTCTGTTAATATGACAGGCTTGTATATGTTGAGTCAGTTTATATTATTTTCTATATCTCGTTTAGCAATTTTAAAGTTTAAATCAGAATATAAGTCTGTGTTGAATATATGGTTTTTGGGAATTATAGGACATTTTTTATTTTCATTTTCACTACCTATTACAAGATTAACTAAGTATTTTGAATATTTTCTTATTTTAATCATGCCATATACCATACAATATTTAAATACTATGTTTCAACTTCAAGTTAAGGAGAAGCTTTATAATTTTAAATGGGGTTATATTGTTTTAGTATTTTTTATGCTTGCATTTTTAAGAGGAACGGCTGAAATTCCTCATGATTATTATACGCATTGGGATAATCCATATCCAGCTGGTATGAACATAGAGTATGACTTTAATTTTAAAATTTTTGAATAGTTATAGATGGGAGAATATGTTCTAGCGTTTCTTTATATTTCGGGACGTCCGTGGTTATACATTACTATAAGATAATAATAACTATTATTTAATTCGTGTATTTGTATTGTGATTTTTATAATATTTGTTTTAGATGATATATCTTATCAGAACAATTATATAATAATTAGAATTAATAAGAAAAACTTACTTAAGGAGATAAGTATGAAAAAGCATAAGTTATTGATAGCTTTTGTATGTGCTTGTTTAGCATGTAATGTGGTTATGGCTGATACGAGTGATACTGCTACAAGTGAATATATGGGACAGGTATCTGTTCCGTATACGCCGGACGTACAGGACATTTCTGTTGTTGATAGTGGTGTAAAGGGTAGACAAGTTGTCACTTTCAAAACAAATGCCGTTAAACACCCAACTAAAGAACAAAAACTGAAAATGGTTTTGGAAAACGGGGAGTATATCGATCCGAAAGATAGTGTGTTTTCTTTAGCACGTCCTGATATAAGAGAATATCGGTTATCCAAGTATGATAAGATTAATTTACATGTTTTAGGTTACACTAGTAGTGAGTTAGGATTTACCGATTCAACTACTGATAGTACTAGTAATTCCGGTGTGACTTTGATGATTGGACCCGATGGACGTATTAATACACCGTATACAGGGGTAGTTAAACTTTCAGGATTAACATTACAGGAAGCATCAGCGTTATTGAGTGAGAAATTTGCATATTATATTCATAAACCGGATGTGACTGTCAATGTATCTGAATATGGAGGCCGCCAGGTTTATGTGATGGGGGAAGTACCGAAACCGGGTATTTATAAACTGGGTGCCGATTATATGAATGTATTTGCAGCTATTTCGAGTGCACAAGGGACGGCGAGAAAGGCTAGACCACGCCATATTCAGGTTGTTCGAGTTATTGATGATACCGTATATGTACGTGAAGTTGACTTGGAAAGTTTCATAAAGAAACAGGATATTAAACAAAATATTGCATTGCAGGACGGTGATATGATTTATGTTCCTAAATCGCATCGTTTAATTCCGAGCGATATTGCTCCGTTTGCATCACTTGCATATACTATTCATAATGCGACTAATTAATAAAAGCACATAACTATAATAAAATGACCTTTTCATATGAACTGAGGTATATGAAAAAATCTCTATAAAAATATATAAGTCCTCCATGTTACAATCAAGTTGAGCATGGAGGGCTTATTATTATTGTCTTTAGACTGGTTCGCGACGTAGTCGCGAATCATAAAACCACCCGCTA
>OBRJ01000407.1_pt1 | contig 24817 bp, 27 predicted proteins | sample 1494831 | NCBI WGS metagenome assembly OBRJ01 (sample SAMEA3360658, study PRJEB22359) | human gut metagenome | biome: ENVO:urban biome; feature: ENVO:human-associated habitat; material: ENVO:feces | place: Bangladesh | collected 2011
TGTCTATGCTGAAGAAAATTGTTCTTTTCCCGATTTCTCTCTTTGTGGCGTTTCTGGCTCTGATGGCAAAGTGGTTGCTCACTCTGTCCAGCTATGTGGTCGCGCCGCTGATGCTCTACATCCTTGGTTGCGGCATCTACACTGCCTATCGCCAGACTTGGGATCAGTTTCTTATCCTGCTGGTGGCCGAATTCATCTGCTTCATCCTCTTTTTCGGTGCAACTGCCATCACCGAGGGCATCGGACGTTTCAGTGAATGGCTTGCAGAACTGTGAGGGATATTATGGACAAACAGAAGTTAGAGGATTGTTATTTTGAGCGCAACAGCACGATCTTTTCTGAAATGCTGGACGAGGACGAAAACTATCAACGGCTGAAAAAAGCCAAACTAGCAGCCGAGAAAGCATTGCAGAACGTCATCAGCAAAGAAGCATGGAAGCAATATCTCGCCTTAGATGAGATCGGCAACGAGCTGGAGTGCACCCGATATAAGGCAATGTATCTGGCAGGTGCTACCGATTACGAAAAATTATCCAAATGATCTCGATGCCGCCTCCGGGCGGCATTTTTTCTTTGCAATAGGGGGTGATGATGCTGGCAGCAACACGGCTGATTGCCCTGCACAAAAACAAGGGTATGACCGTTGCGGCCTGCCTGAAAAATCGCACGGACTATATCGAAAACCCGGACAAGACCGAGCAGGGACAGTATGTCAGCAGCTATGCCTGCAGCACCCTGACGGCAGATGAAGAGTTTAAGCTGTGTTCCTTTTACGGCGAAGCCTTTCGTTTTGTTTGCAAATTCAGATGAAACGCAACGATTTTTAACAGGAAGTGAATGTTTTTGCCATGGAAAATTGGTCGCAAAGAAAAAGACTTTGTGCTATATCCACCCAAAGAAAGCAATCGTGACAAGCTGTGTTCTGTAATTGACGGCATCCTGCTCAACGAGAAGCCTGCAAATTTTGAAGCCTTTCTTCAAAAGCTGGAACAGCAGGGCTATGAAATCAAACGAGGAAAGCATACTTCGGTCAAAGGCGCACGGCAGAAACGCTTTATTCGGTTCCGAACTTTGGGCACCGGCTATGGCGAGGACGAGATCAAGGCGGTGCTGGAGAGCAAAGCAGAGCACCGCCCTTATCAGAAGAAGCCGCCCAAAGAACAAACCTTCCAGTTGCTGGTGGACATTCAGGGAAAAATGGCAGAGGGCAAAAGCGTCGGCTACAAAAAGTGGGCGACCAAGTTCAACCTGAAAGAAATGTCCAAGACGCTGCTGTTCTTGCAGGAGCAGAAAATCGGCAGTGCCGAGGAACTGCGGGAACGTGCAGCGGCGGCAACGGAACGCTATCATACCATGGGCAATTCTATCAAGGCAGCAGAAGCGAGGTTGACGGAAATCGCCGTCCTGAAAACCCACATCATCAACTATGCCAAAACCCGTGATGTGTACGCCGCCTATCGGAAAACCGGGTACAGCAAAGTCTTTCTGGAAACTCACCGGGAGGAAATTACTCTTCACAAGGCGGCGAAAGCTGCCTTTGACGAAGCAGGGCTTCAAAAGCTGCCGAAGGTCAAGGAGTTGGATGCGGAGTTCTCAGAACTGCTGACCAAGAAGAAAGCCGCTTACCCGGACTACCGCAAGGCACGGAACGAGATGCAAGAACTGGTTCGGGCTCAGAAAAACGTAGAACGATTTTTTACGGAAGAAAAGGACACCATCGAAAAAGCGCAGACCCGATAAACGAATACCGCCGAGGACTCTTCCCATTTTGGGGAGATGTCCTCGGCGGCTTTTTTAGTTTATATAGCAGCGGTCCTGTTTTACAAGCCACTCTTCGCACAGCCGCTGGGCTTCGTCCTTTGTGCAGCAGGTGCAGTTGAAAAGTTTGCCACGGATGGAACAGTAAGTGTAGTGTACCTTCGGGACTCCATTGGCATCTCGAAAATCAACGCAGCGTTCCTCACCGGGCAGCAGATAGATCGTATCCACGTTCAGCAGCTCCTTTTACCTTCGTTCATGTGCCAAGGGCACAACGGTTGCTATTGTACCATGTGCCGTCCCAAAAGACCATTGCTTTTTTGACCAAAGATACGCGCAAAAATTTTTCACATTGAAATCACTCAACTGGCGTTGAATAAACGCGGATGGATTGTGTATAACAAAAATTGCGACAGGTATGCTATTGGTGTGTAACAAACACAATTAGAATGTGAGGTCGCTATGAATACGCTTTTGGGTCAACGAATACGAGAACAGCGCAAAGAAAAAGGATGGACAATCGAGCAGTTTGCAGAACGGGTCGAGTTGTCAGCAAATTATGTTGGAGACTTAGAGCGCGGAGTAAAAATCCCTAAACTGGAAACCTTTATCCGAATCGTTGAGGTGTTGGGTGTATCCGCAGATGTGCTTATTCGGGATTCCGTTCCATCCGCATCCCATGTGGCAGATGACGAACTGAGCAAAAAGTTGAGCAAACTTACGCCGGGGCAGAAGAAAGCTGCCATTGACATCCTGAACGCATACACTGACAACATTCCTTATATCACAAAACGATAAGCCTTTGCCATCGGAGCGCCAGCGAATAACGCTGACGCTCTTTCTTTTTGCCCTCAAATAGTTTATAATCAACACTATAAGCGTGTATATAACGCTAATAGCGAGTGATTGAGGTGAACGACATGACGATGCTACCCAATATCGAAGAAGCAATGGAAGATGCCCGGAATGGAAAGTTGAGCCCGTATTGGCAGAATGATCTAAAACGTGAATGCCTGCATGGAGAGCTATCGGCAGAAGAACGGCTGGCTCTTTCGGAACTGAATCGCATTTTGTCCGAGACGCCACAATGGAGCAGCGAGGAAGAACTGTGCCATGACATGGAGAATATTGGCGGCAGGGTTCGCTTCTGCCGCTTTTGGAATGAGCACTACTCCATGGTGCAGTTGACGGAAGATCGCAGCGGAAAATACTCCACAGCCTACGTTCTGGATACAGAAACCACCCCGGATGTGCGCAAGGCGGCAGCATTGCAGGCACAGAAAGAACTTGCGGACTGTATGCAGGCGTGGGGCGTTTCTCTTCTGGAAACGCCAGTTCCTGAACAGATGAAGTACGATTCTCTTGCAGAAGCCGCTTCTCACCTCATGCAAGTTCTTAACGACCCGGAGTACATCACCGGGTAAAAAGCGTCCCGCAGGGATGCGCAGCCTGCATTGGAAAATGCAGATCAAAGGGGCTTGGGGCATTCCCCAACAAGCGTTTTGCAAAGCAAAATAAGCAGATGTATATACGTCTGCACTGCTTGCGACGTAGATGTTTCCGTCAACTACTGCGTCAGGAATTTTTATCTAAAGATCACCTTAATATGAGGTGCAGAAGATCGTACAGTATTGCGTACGCAAAAGTACCTCATGATGCAAAGAATACGCGGCTGCGTAATGGTAAGGAATATATTTATAGCAGTTTGCGTTTTTGATGCACAAGCAACATTCGCAAACTGCATATCGCAAATATGCCGTTTTGATAGGCACTGTTTTTAAAAATTGCGATAATAAAAAGTATCCTCCATAGTGATAATGGAGGGTCGCGGGAAAAATCTGGCGTTATTCCATTATATTTATCGCTTTTCCGCCCCTCATGGACACCTGATGGGAAAATATCCGGTTCATCTCCCGGCGCTTTCGGGTCAGGTCAGAATGCACATAGCGTTGCAAAGTGATATTGGCGTTGGTGTGTCCTAACAATTCGCTGAGGGTCTTTACATCGCACCCCGCCTGCAGACAGGTGGTAGCAAAGGTATGGCGCAGCGCGTGCGGACGTACTTGCCGGACAGTTGCCTGTTTCAGATATGCTTTGATGCTTTTCCGGTAGCAGCGGGGTTCGGTAGGCTTAAACTCGTTGCCGGACAGAAACCATGTAGAATTACTGGCGTTTCCGCGCAGCTTTTTCAGGATAACAAGCAGCTGTTTCGGGATTGGAATTTCCCGGCGTGAAGTGCGGGTCTTGGGCGTTTGAATGACTACCTTTGTATGACTGTTTCCACAGGAAATTCGGCAGACAGTCCTGTTGATCTTCAGCGTGCCAAGTTTCAGGTCAAAATCGCCCCATTGCAAGCCGCAGATTTCGCCAATACGCAGTCCCAATTCCAGCCCTAGTAATAAGCCGATTTTGCGGGGCGTAGGGTTCTCCTGTACATACTGATAAAGCCGCTGCTGCTCCGCCGGGGAGAGCGGCGCAGAAATTTTGTCGATAGCTTTTGGCAGTGCTACTTCCAGCTCCATCGGACGGATCAGGCGCAAGTGCGCGGCATATTTGCAGATGCGCCGCAGCATCGAGAGACATTCCCGGGCAGAGGAGTTCCCCAGCGGCTTGTGTGCGGCATCTATGGGCGCGATGATTTGCTGCATAGCTTGTTCCAGAAAGCTCTCATCAAGGGATGCAACGGGCACTTTGCTCAAAACAGGAAGGAGATACTTGTGCAGGGTGTACGAATAATGCGCATAGGTGGATTCTTTTATACTGTTCCGCAGGGAGTGCAGCCATACTTCAGCCAGTGCTTCAAAGGTCAGGTCGGTTCTTTTCAGGTTGTAGAAGCCCGCCTCGGCTTTTTTCTGGATCAGCACCCGTTTGACCTCTGCATAGACTATGCCGTAGACGTAACCCCACTGGATTTTGCCCTCCGGCGTGCGCGCCTTGATGTACCGGCCTTCCCACCGACCATCCTTGCGTTTGTGAATGTTTTCTCCCCGTCGTGCCATTTTGTTTCCTCCTGCGGCTTGGACACCCACCTGACCACTTATTTTGTCCACCATCGTTTATAGCTGGGTTTTTCATGCAAAAATGGGCAATGTGCAATAAACTTTCAGCTTCTGCGAGGTTTTTTCTAAGGTCGGGTGGGATACATTTGTATGGTTTTCTATTGATTCCCAGATATAACCATGATAAAATAATAGGAGAATTCAAACAACGATGTCGAAAGATCGGTATCCTCCATTATCACTATGGGGGATACCCCTTTGTGCGGGAAGGGGTGAATAGGGTGGCATTGCGTCTGTTTGAGCACAACGAAAAAGCATATCGTGCGGCAGTCCGGATGATGGAGCAGTATGGCAAGGCTGCCATTGTTCATCCCACCGGCACCGGAAAGAGCTACATTGCGTTCAAGCTGATCGAGGACAACCCGGAGAAGGCCGTGATCTGGCTTTCTCCCAGTGAATATATCTTTAAGACCCAGCTGGAGAACCTGAAAAGGAACGAACCGGATTTTCCGTTGGCAAACGTTCACTTTTATACCTATGCCAAACTGATGTGCTGTACGCAGGCGCAGCTGGAGAAAATTGCAGCGCAGAAGCCTGCCTATATTATACTCGATGAATTCCACCGTGCCGGTGCGGAATGCTGGGGCGAAAGCACGGTGGCTTTATTAAAGTTATGCCCAGAGGCAAAGCTTCTGGGGCTGACGGCAACAAACATCCGGTATCTGGATAATAACCGTGACATGGCCGAAGAGCTCTTTGATGGGCATACGGCGAGCGACATGACCCTTGGCGAAGCAGTCGTCAGGGGCATTTTGCCTGCCCCGAAATATGTAACTACGGTCTACCAGTACCAGAAAGCCCTTGCAAAGTATCAGGCGCGGGTGGATAACCTGCGGACACCGGGCATTCAGGACGCCAACCAAAAATATCTGGATGCGCTGCGCCGGGCACTGGAGCAGGCGGACGGTCTGGACAGGGTCTTTGCCCATCATATCACAAACAAATCTGGCAAGTACATTGTGTTCTGCGCCAACAAGGAGCACATGGACGAGATGGTATCCCATGTGCCGGAGTGGTTCGCCGGGGTTAACCCAGATGTGGTGGTGTACGAAGCCTACTCGGATGACCCGAATACGGACAAGGCGTTTGCGGACTTCAAAACGGACACAAGCGACCGTCTGAAGCTGCTGTTCTGCATCGACATGCTCAACGAGGGCGTCCATGTGGAGGGCATTTCCGGCGTCATTTTGTTCCGGCCAACGATTTCGCCCATTATCTACAAGCAGCAGATAGGGCGTGCCCTGACCGCTGGGGATAATACAACGCCGCTTATCCTAGATGTTGTCAACAATTTCGAGGGCTTGACCAGTATTTCCGGTTTGCAAGGCGAGATGCAGGAGGCGGTCCACCGGCTCTATGCCAACGGTGAGGGCGATAGGATCGTCACCGAGCGATTCGAGGTCATCGAGCAGGTGCATGACTGCCGGGTGCTGTTCGAGCAGCTGCAGGCGAGCCTTTCGTCCGGTTGGGAGCACTATTTCTCCGAGGCGAGCATCTACTATGCGGAGCATGGCAACCTGAACGTTCCGAAACTGTATACCACGCCCGGCGGTCTGAGCCTTGGCGTGTGGCTGGTCACTCAGCGTCGTGTGCGCGAGGGACAAATTCAAGGCATCCTGACCGAACAACAGATTCAACGGCTGGACAGCATCGGCATGGTCTGGGGCAACCGGAAGGAAATTGCGTGGCAGCACGGATTTGAGGTCGCAAAGAAATACCACGACACCTACGGAAACCTGATGGTGCCCGGAAAGTATGTGGATCCGGACGGCTATCCCTTAGGACAGTGGATCATCAAGACCCGGCAGCAAAAGCTGAACGGCCGACTGAAGGAAGAACGCATCGCACAGCTTGATGAGATCGGCATGGTGTGGAACATTTTCGATGCCAAGTGGGAAAAGGCTTATGCGCTGGCTGCGGCTTATTATGAGGAAAACGGCAACCTGAATATCCCACGTTCCTATGTGACAGCGGCTGGCGAACGGCTGGGACAATGGGTCGAAAGCCAGCAATGGGCGTACCCGAAAGGAAAACTGACGGAGGAACAGGTCGAGCGGCTCAGCCGGATCGGGATGTACTGGGGCAATCGCAATGACCGCAAGTGGAACGAGGGGTATCAGGAGGCAAAGCGCTATTTTGATGCCCACGGCGACCTGAACGTCCCAGCAGAATATGTGTCACCGGGCGGTTACAACCTCGGAAATTGGGTCAAACGGCAGCGGTATACCCGCCAGAATCCAGAAAAAAGCGGTGCGGTGCTGACAGAGGAACGTATTGCAAAGCTGGATGCCATCGGGATGCGGTGGGGGAAAAGTAACTCGAAGCACCCATCTAAGCAGGCGATACAAGCTGAAACAGTTACCGCAAAAGCGGGTTAAAACAAGAAATCTATAAACAAACGCGAATTTATGTGAGGAGAAAAAATGGCTACGAATACTGTCGGAATCGATAAGGAAGTTGAAGTTAACCGCAAGGAAAATCTGCGGAACCATCGCCTGTACTGGATCGGGCGTCGGACGCAGGATATTATTTTATCTTCTGTGGCACTGGTGGTGTTGTCACCGGTCATGCTGGCTACGGCTATCGCAATTGTGGTGGACGACCCGTCTGCGGGTCCTGTTTTCAGTCAGGAGCGCATTGGCCGCAACGGTAAGCCCTTTAAGTTCTATAAGTTCCGCTCCATGTGCCCCAATGCAGAGGCAAAACTGGACGACCTGCTGGATCAGAACGAGATGGATGGTCCTGTGTTCAAGATCAAGGACGACCCGCGCATTACCCGTGTGGGCAAGTTTATCCGCAAGACCAGCATCGATGAGCTGCCGCAGCTGTGGAACATCCTGAAGGGTGATATGAGCATCGTGGGTCCCCGCCCGGCACTTCCCCGCGAGGTCGAGCAGTACGGTGACTACGAAAAGCAGCGCTTGTATGTGACCCCCGGCTTGAGCTGCTATTGGCAGATCGCCCCGCACCGCAATGACCTCTCCTTTGAGGAGTGGATGGATCTGGACGTGAAATACGTCAAAGAGCGCAGCTTCTGGGTGGATTGGAAGATCATTTTTAAGACGTTCAAGGTGTGCCTGCTGGGGCGTGGGGAGTAAAAAACAGTACATGGAAGGAATACGGTTGGAAAGACGAGACCAAAAGAGACCTTAGAAGTACGGTGTTTTGTGTTGCAGTGATAATAGGCACGAAAATCATGGGGGTAAAAAATGCTAAAAGCTGGAGTGAGGTTTGGCCTGCGGCATTGAGATAGGAGACGGATATTATCTGCGCCATAATCAAGAAAAATATGGAGGGAGGTGAGAATGAATGGACAGCAAAATTCAAGAGATGAAATGAACGACATAGTAGCACACTTAGAGTATAACGAAAAATGAGGTACGAGATTAGGTGTGCTATTCAAAACAAAATGAAAATCTAGATTATTAATGAAAGAAACGAAGAATTAAAAGAACCTGATTATTATCGATAAGATGATGTCTGTAGATAGTGCATTAATTAATGGAGGAAAAAAGATGATTCATTTCAATGTCCCGCCCTTTGTAGGTACGGAGTTCAAGTATATGCAGGAAGCAGTAGAAAATCACAAAATTTGCGGAGATGGACCGTTCACGAAGAAGTGCAATGAGTGGCTGGAGAATAGATTTAAGGCTAACCGAGTTATGCTGACGACAAGCGGTTCAACGGCATTGGATATGGCTGCGTTACTGTGTGGAATCAAACCAGGGGATGAAGTGATTCTGCCCAGCTTTACATTCTCCAGTACAGCCAATTCCTTTGTTCTGGCCGGGGCCACGCTTGTATTTGTTGATATTCGTCCGGATACAATGAATATCGATGAAACGAAAATTGAGGCCGCTATAACTGAAAAAACGAAAGTAATCTGTCCGGTACATTATGCGGGCGTAGCCTGTGAAATGGATACTATTATGGATATTGCAAAACGACATCATTTAATGGTTGTGGAAGATGCAGCACAGGGAGTCATGAGTACCTATAAAGGTAGAGCATTGGGCACAATTGGTGATTTTGGTTGTTACTCCTTCCACGAAACAAAGAACTATTCGATGGGAGAGGGCGGAGCAATCGTTATTAATAACCCTGCATATATTGAAAAAGCTGAAATCTTGCGTGAAAAAGGTACAAATCGTTCGCAGTTTTTCCGGGGACAGGTGGCAAAGTATAACTGGGTCGATTTTGGCGACAGCTATTTACAGAGCGATTTGAATGCAGCATATCTTTGGGCGCAGTTGGAAGCAGCTGATGAAATTAACGAGAACCGGCTTGCTTCGTGGAATCGCTATTATAAGGCTTTCAAACCTCTGGCCGACAAGGGAATTTTGGAACTTCCGACAATTCCGGCTGGCTGTGTGCATAATGCGCACATGTTTTATCTAAAATGCAAAGATTTGGAGACGCGGCAGGCATACATACAATTTATGAAGAAAAACGATATCCTGTGTGTGTTCCATTATGTTCCGCTGCATAGTGCTCCTGCGGGGCAGAAATTCGGTCGTTTTTCCGGAGCAGATGAGCATACAACGGCAGATAGTGACAGACTTGTGCGCCTTCCCATGTATTACCATTTGGCAAAATGTGATCAAGAAAAAGTAATTGATAAAACTCTGGAATTTTTCAAGTAAAGGATTTGTGTTTAAATGATACCCATGAAAATAGCAATAATCGTAGGAAAGATGGATTCAGGCGGAAAGAAGAACCTGATTATGGAATACTATCGACATATTGACAGAAACATAGTGCAATTTGATTTTATATGTGATTCGGATTCTCAAGCAATTCCTGAGGAAGAAATCAAAAAATTGGGCGGAAGAGTATACAAAGTTGCACCTTACCAGAATATTGTCCGCAATATGTCAGATATGAAACGTATTTTTGAGCAAAATCAGTATAGCGTAGTTCACGCATACAATAGCACAATGAATCTGTTTCCTATGGCGGTAGCAAAGTCTTGTAATGTTCCTGTAAGAATATCGGAAAGCTTATCTATGGCGCATGAGGGTGACTGGAAAACTGTCCTCAAGAAGATGCTGCGTCCAATGTCAAAGTGGTTTGCGAATTACTATATGTCTTGCGGAGAGGACTGCGGTCGTTGGCAATTTGGTGATAAACTCTTTGATGAAGGTAAAGTTGATGTATTCAAAACGGTTGTTAATACAGAATATAACGCATATGATCCTGAAGTTAGAAGCAAGACAAGAAAAAAGTATGGTTGGGAAGATAAAATTGTTGTTGGACATATAGGCCGATTTACAGCTCAAAAGAATTCAGTTCATATGATTGAAATTTTTGCCGCTGTTGCCAAAAAAGAGCCTAAGGCTGTGCTTTGCTTAATAGGTGATGGCGAGCTCAAGAGCGATATGATGAAGAAAATCAATGATCTTGGAATCAAAGAACAAGTTGCCTATTTGGGAAGAAGAGAGGATATCCAACAGTTTTACAATGCCATGGATTGTTTTATTCTACCGTCGCTTTATGAAGGGCTTCCGGTTGTTGGACTGGAAGCGGAGAGCTGTGGACTGCCGATGTTTTTCTCTACAGAGGTAACACGCGAGGCGAATGCATGTGATTTAGGACACTATATTTCACTAAGTGATAGTGCTGATGTGTGGGCAGATGAAATCCTTAAAGCGTGCAGAGAAAATATGCCATGCAGAAGGAGTCGTGCACAAGATGTTGCAGCGGCTGGATTTGATTCTGCTTCGGAAGCAGCAAGAATGCAAAGATATTATCTGAACGCAGCTGAAAGGTTAAAATAACTATGAAAAAGCCTAAGGTACAAGTTCTCCTTTCTTATTATAACGGAAGTCGATATATTGATGAACAGGTTAACAGTATTCTTGTACAAGAGGGGGTGGAGGTTTCCCTGCTGATTCGAGATGATGGTTCTACAAAGGAAGAATATGAATACATTGCAAATCGTTATCCTGAAAACGTGAGAGTTTTCAGAGGAAAGAATCAGGGGTCAACAAATAGCTTTCTGAGCCTGATAGATATGTCAGATAGTGTAGAGTATTACTCACTTTCGGATCAGGATGATGTGTGGGATAGTGATAAGCTAAAAAAAGCAATAGATACACTTAAAGAATATGATTGTCCTGCGCTTTACTGCTCTAATACTAGGTTAGTTAGTGCTGTATTAGAAGTTATAAGATGCGAGAATGACGATCCTCGGACAACGTTAGGGTCTGCAATTGTAAAAGATTACGCTACGGGGTGTACAGTTGTATTCAATAAAAGACTGAGAGATCTTTTGATTGGAAGAAGACCAAATAATATTCCAACACATGATTGGTGGATAAATTTGGTTTGCTTATCTTGTGGAGGCGTATCAACATATGATATTACTCCACATATGTCATATAGACAACATGGAAATAATGTTGTGGGCGCTCCGACAACATTTTTGAACAAGTGGAGAAGAAGATGGAATACATTTATGGGTAAGCCGTATCAGCGAGACAACATGTGCGCTGAATTGCTGCGGCTTTATCCAACAGAAATATCCGAGAACAATAAAAAAATACTGGACAAAATAGCGAACTATCAAAAAAACAAAGGGTCATTACTATGGGATAAAGAAATAAAAACAAGAAGCCCTTCCGTTGATATTCTATTTTGGATTTGTTGTTTATTTAATAAGATCTAACGGAGTGTGGAAAAATTGAAAAAATTGAGGGTACTTCATATTCTTGATGAATTGAATACGGGCGGAGCTGAAAAAATAGTTGTAAGTTACTTTTGTAATATTGATAGAAGCAAGCAGGAATGGGAATTTGTCATCACCGAATATGATGATAAACATAAAAGAGGGGTTCTTGAGGGCTTAGTGGAAGAGCTTGGAGGAAAAATTTACCGGGTTCCAAGAAAACGGAAAAATTATCTCGCAAATGTAAAGGCTGTCGATAGGATAATCAAGCACGGAAAATTTGATATCGTCCATTCCCATTTGGACGAGTTGTCAGCATTATATCTTCTATCGGCAAAACGATATGGAGTCCCTGTTAGAATATGCCATAGCCACCTATCTGGAGCAGATAGAGGACTATGTGTCGAACTGCTTTGCAAGCTACTAAAACCCATTTTAAACAAAGTAACAACCGATATGTTTGCATGTGGAAGGGATGCTGCAATTAGCCTTTGGGGTAAAGAAAACGTACTTAATCAGAGGGTGTACATTCTTAACAATGCGATTGATACGGCTCGATTTTCTTATTCTGAGTCAATTCGTAAACAAAAAAGAGCTGAATTGGGGTTGGGAACCGAAACTGTCTATGGTACTGTTGGAAGAATGTCGTATCAAAAGAATTCAGAATTCATCGTCCAGATTTATAATCAGATTCGAAACCACAAAAAGAATTGCAAATTCTTATTTGTCGGAGTTGGAGAGAGGGAGGAATCAGTCAAGGAACTTGCAAAAGAATACGGGCTCAGTGATATGCTTTTCTTGGAAAGCCGAAATGATGTTAATCAACTTATGATGGCAATGGATGTTTTTCTTCTCCCATCTAGGTTTGAGGGGCTTCCGATTGTGCTTGTGGAAGCACAATGTGCAGGCTTGACTTGCTTCGTTTCTGATGCTGTGACAAAAGAGATACACGTTAATCCCAATGTATATTATTATAGATTGGATAAGGGACCAGATGAATGGGCACGATTTATTATTGACCATGAAAACAGTGAATTTGATCGTAAAGATGGGATGGACAGTATTGTAAAAGCAGGATATCAAATTGCAACAGAGGCAAAAAAATTAGAGAATTATTATATGAGAGCAGTGGAAAAGAAATGTATTTAATAAAAAAGCTATATAATCTATATAGAAATTTGAGAAGTAAGTATAGTGTCGCTATTTACAAACTGATTTACGGAAATGCTTTTATGGTACAAAAAGATTTATATGTGCAAAAAGATTTTCTCGTTACAATCGAGGAAAAAGGAAAAATCAAAATTGGACAAAGAGTTTTTTTTAACAATGGGTGTTCATTGAATTCGTTGTGTGGAATATCTATTGAGGATGATTGTATATTTGGAGAAAATGTCAAAATCTATGATCATAATCACATTTATACCAGCGGGAATGTTCCAATAAATGAACAAGGCTTTACGATGGATCAAGTTGTTGTTGGAAGAAATACCTGGGTAGCAAGTAATGTTACAATTTTAAAGGGCGTTCATATTGGAGCTAGGTGTGTCATTGGAGCAAACTGTGTTGTTTATAAGGACGTTCCAGATGATACCCTTGTCACGTCAGAGAATAAATTGACAATTAGAAAAATTGTTGGGAGATAACGATGGTATACTGGGGATTGATTTTGTTTTTTGCCCTATTCATATGGGTGGAGAGATATTCGTTTGTGATCGGCAGTATCCCCCAAAAAAGTGCGAACGGCAGAAAGGTTTATTGTATAATAGCTGCTATCGCACTCATTCTGCTTTCCTTTCTAAGAAGTGATGCTGTAGGCAAGGATACGCAAATGTATCATATTCTTTTTGAATATGCAAAAGAAAGTCCCTCATTTTATGAACTTATGCACAGTTGGAAAAGTGGAGGAACAGAAATTGGCTATCTTGCAATGGAATATATCATAAGTAGATTTGCGGGATTTCAATTTCATTTGCTATTAGTTGCGATTATAACTATTGTACCAACAATGGTTTTGATATACAAATATTCTGATAACTGCTTCTTTAGCTTGTTTTTGTTTGTGGCTTTTGGCTACTATGGATTCTTTATGAATGGAATAAGACAATCAATAGCAATGGGTATATGCTTTCTCGCCTACATATGTGCAAGAGAAAAGAAGCCACGCTTATTTTTACTGCTGATAGCCTTAGCGGTGCTTTTCCATAAATCTGCAATTGTCTTTTTTCCGGTATACTGGCTTTCAAAAATAAAGATAAACAAGTATATCCCTTATATTTTTTGCGGTACAGTGGGTGTGGCTTTTTGCTTAAGAAAAGCATTGTTTATTTTCCTTAATATGTTTTCAAGACAGGTCTATTCAAGCACATCGGATGCAGGTGGAGTAAGAATGTATCTGTTTATGTTATTTACAATTATTCTATTATGGGTGTATAGAAAATCATTTTTGAAAGATGATTCGGATGGTAACAACTTATCGCTGCTGTATATGACCGCGATAGCAGGAATTATGTGGCCTGTTGTAAGTGCGAATAGTGCAGTTTTTAGGTTGTACTATTATTATCACGCTTTTTTTATTTTGAGTGTTCCAAGTTTGATTTCCAGAATTGAAAAAAAATGGACAAAAATAGCAATAGGAATGTTCTTCGTTGTTGTAGGCTGCTATTACTTGCAGGCATATGTTGTACATTCTGATTTGAACTATGCACCATATTATTTCTTTTGGTCAAGTTCAGTGTGAGAGACAGCAAGATGTCGAGATGTATAGGTGGAGTGCTTGTTTTTTCTAACTTTACAGGGAATAGGATGTTGTTATGAGTAAAACGGTTCAATTAAGTCATGCTGAGATTAAAGAAAAATTGATAGAGATGCTAGACTTTCTTAATCAGTTTTTTTGCAATCACAATTTAAAGTATAGCATTATGTCTGGAACTATGTTAGGGGCGGTGAGGCATGGTGGATTTATTCCCTGGGATGACGATATCGATATAGGAATGGAGCGTAGCGAATACAATCGCCTAATAGATATTATTCGTGATGAAGATAACAGCGAAAGTAAGTACGATTTTGTAGGCTACGAGCTCGGAAATGCGTATTGGCCTTTTATAAAAATGATTCATAAACATGTAATTGTTCGTGAAGAAAATTCAAAGACTGATGAGCATTTGTGGATTGATATTTTTCCATTTGACTATTTGCCGAAAGCATTAGGAAAGGTCTATCCGGTTCTCTTGAGTAAAACGGTAAAAAAACTAATGGATTTTAAAGTGTCAGATGATTTGTGTATTGAATGCAAGGAAAAGACATCCAATGTATTTATTAGAGGATATTTAAGAATACTGAAATACCTTTCCAGAAAAGTATCCTTCAATGTAATTAATAGTATCCTAATACGTTTGTCTACATGTTTTTCACCCAATAGTGGGCTAATTATGGATTTGACATGGGGAACAAAATCAATTCCTAAGTCTTTTTTCGATGAAATAGCAGATTATCGATTTGAATGCCTTAAGGTAAAGGGGTTTCGCAATTATGATGGTTATTTAAAGTGCATTTATGGAGATTATATGAAACTCCCACCAGAGGAGAAGAGGATTAATCATAGCATTATAGCGTGGAGCATATCAGAAGATGAAGAATAAAGCAACATTGTTGAACATGATTTCTGGACTAGTTCTTCAATTTTTTACACTGGTAAGCGGTTTCATTCTGCCCAAGATTATTCTTACCTATTTTGGATCGGAAGTCAACGGACTGGTATCGTCAATCAATCAATTTTTAAGCTACATAACACTAATGGAGGGCGGAGTTACAGGTGTCATTGTGGCAAGTTTATACGGGCCAATTGTTGAACGTGATAAGGTCAAGATATCAGCTGTGCTTGTGGCAGCAGATAAATTCTATAAGAAAATTGGCGCGTTTTTCATCGTGTACTCCATAGTGCTCTCTATTGCATATCCGCTTTTTTTTAAAACCGAGTTTGATTTTTCCTATCTGTGTTCGCTGACACTAATCCTTTCTATTACGTTACTGATTCAGTATATGTTTTCACTTACATTGAAAACCCTACTGGATGCGGATAAAAAAGGATATATAGTTAATTTCACTCAGACATTGATCGTGATATTTAATGTGATATTTGCATTGATATCTGTTTGGATTTATCCGAGCATTCATGTTCTAAAATTTATTAGTGGTGTCTTATTTGTTTTACAACCGATTATATTTGGACTTTATGTGAAAAACAATTACTCAATTGATTGGGATATGACACCGGATTATTCGTTAATAAAATCCAGGTGGAATGGATTCGCTATAAATTTAGCGGCTTTCATTCACAACAGTACGGATATTACTGTCTTGACGGTTCTGACTAATCTTAAAACAGTTTCTATTTATAGTGTGTATAGCTTGGTCAGCAATGGTGTTAAACAGCTTATAAATGCTTGCTTGTCTGGAATTGCGCACACAGTTGGTCAAGCCTACGCAAAAAAAGACTGGGATGAATTTAATCAAAAACTTGATATCTATGAATATATTGTTTTTGTATTAGTCTTTTTCTTCTTTACAGTGACAGCACTCTTAATTACACCGTTTGTTCAATTGTATACGAAAGGAATTATTGATACGGATTACAGTCGTCCATTGTTTGGCATTTTGTTGGTTGTTTCTGAAGCATTATATTTGATTAAATTGCCGCATCTGAATCTTGCGTACTCTGCGAATAAGTTCAAGGAGATTACAATACCAGCTTATATTGAAGCATTACTAAACATTGGGATATCTGTACTTCTTGTAAGAAAATTTGGATTAATTGGTGTTACAGTTGGAACAATAGCTGGGATGACTTATCGTATGATATTTCATGTGTATTATACTAGTAAAATTGTTCCGGGAAGAGTACAGAGCATCTTCTACAAAAAGTTATTTGTTTTTACGGCTGGTGCCGGTATTGGATTTGTGATTTGTGGTGAATTGATTCCAATCCGAAATGTAACAGTTTTGAATTGGATTCTTCATGCAATTATATATTGTGTGATTATCGGATGCATTATTTTGGTTGTTAGCATTAGATTTTTCAAAAAAGAATTGAGATTTTTTGTACAGTACGTAAGGAAGTAAAGGGGAGTTTTATGAACATAGCGATTATTTTGGCTGGGGGAACGGGTAGCCGGCTAGGGGGAGATATTCCGAAACAATATATTGAGGTCTCAGGCAAACCAATTATTTCTTATTGTTTGGATAAATTTGAGAATCACACCCAAATTGACAATATTGTAATCGTGGCTTCTGAAATTTGGCAAGACTATATTATGTCTTGGATAGAAAAGGATAATCTAAGTAAGTTTGCTGGTTTTGCACCGGCAGGTAGTAGCAGACAGCATTCTATTGTTAACGGTATGATTAAAGCAAAATCTATTGGGGCAGTTGCAGATGATAATATAATAATCCATGATGCCGCTCGACCAAATGTTTCAGAACGTATAATTTCACAATGCATGGATAAGTTGTCGGAGTATGATGGTGCTATGCCTGTCCTTCCGGTTAAGGATACGATTTATTTAAGTGAAAACGGAGAAAACATCACGTCGCTTTTAAATCGGGATCAACTTTATGCAGGACAGGCACCAGAGAGCTTTAAATATGGGAAATATCTTGAAATTCACAATGGCATGACAGAAGAAGATTTGTCTAAGGTAAGAGGAAGCAGCGAAATTGCTTACAGACATGGATTGAAAATTTGTATGATACCTGGTGATGAATGCAATTATAAAATCACCACAAAAGAGGATTTAAACAAGTTTGTAAGGGAAATGGAGGAACGTTAAGAATGAAAGGATATTCGTTACATGCAGTTAATGATCTTCGCTATGAAGAGCTTGAATATCCGGAGTGCGCAACGGGGTGGTGTGTAGTAAAAGTTAAAGCCGCCGGAATTTGCAGTTCTGATATTCCGAGAGTATATACTAAGGGAACGTATCATTTTCCGACTATACCCGGACACGAATTCTCTGGTGTGGTTGACAAGGTTGCTGATAAGGAAAATGAAACCCTTGTAGGAAAAAAAGTAGGGATATTTCCGCTGATTCCATGCCGCAAATGTCAGCAGTGTAAGGATGGACACTATGAAATGTGTTCTAACTATGATTATGTGGGATCAAGAAGAGATGGCGGATTTGCGGAATATGTAGCTGTACCGGTTTGGAATTTAGTGGAGTTATCGGATGAAATCTCATTTGAAGAAGCTGCCATGATGGAACCACTTGCGGTAGCATTACATGCAATAAAGACTGCTAACGTCAAAAATGGAGACACAGTTGCAATTATTGGAACTGGAATGATTGCCTTTGCAGCGGCTCAATGGGCAAAAAAACTGGGAGCGGCAGAAGTGATTGTTGTTGGACGTTCAGAGAGCAAGCGTAAAATTGCAGAAAATATTCCGGGAATTGGGTATGCAACATTTGAAAACTGCAAAGAGGAGTTTGATGTTGTTCTAGAAGCAGTGGGCTCGAATAGTGCAATTGATACAGCGATTAATATGGTTAAAGCTGGAGGAAGACTGGTTTTGATGGGCAATCCAGAGGGAGAGATTGATCTTAATCAAAATACATACTGGAGAATTTTAAGAAAGCAATTACATATAGCGGGAACTTGGAATTCCTCGTATGAAAAGAACCATGACTGTGATTGGTCTGAAGTAAAAAGTGCCTTGGAAAATCATGAAATTAAGGCATCGGCATTGATTTCACATTTCTATCATCAAGATGATTTGAAAGTAGGAATGGCGTTGATGCATGACCACAAGGAACCATATTGCAAAGTAATGACACTATGGAACAGAGGAGAGTAAGTGACACAATGGGTGAAAGTAAAATATCTGCCTCGATGATGTGTGCAGATTTGATTAATTTGAAAGATACAATTAAGACATTTGAAGATAAGGGAGTCGAATATCTTCATATTGATGTCATGGATGGAGAGTTTGTTCCTAATTTTGGATTAGGTGTGGATTACATTCGTGGCCTAAGACAGTTAACAAAAATACCATTGGATTTACATTTGATGATCAAAGATCCCGAATATAAGTTGCAATGGATTGGAATAAAAGAAACAGATATAGTTTCTATTCATTATGAAAGTACTTATCAAGTTCAGAGAGCATTGGATTGGTTGGCACCGTTTGGATGTAAAAGATTTTTAGCTATCAATCCAGCAACTCCAATATACGTGTTAGAAGAGGTGCTGGATTATATTGATGGCATTAACCTTCTTATGGTTAATCCTGGATTTGCTGGTCAAAAAATTGTGCCTAGTACCTTAAAGAAGGCGGCGAGGATACAGGAGTTTCTGAAGGAAAGAAATAAAAGTGACATTACTATTGAAGTGGATGGAAATATTACTCCAGAGAACGGATCAAAGTTGAAGAAGTGTGGTGCTAGTATTTTTGTCTGTGGTACATCAAGTTTATTTAAAGGAGAAGTAGCTGATTATAACAATAATATTGATGTGTTTAGAAATGCTGTAAAACAATAGCGCAAAATATGGATAGATACATTCGCAAGCCCGGCGGCGGGCGGAAGCCATCGAAGCCAGAGTACAGTGCAGCCAAGAACTTAACACAGCAGATGGAAGCAGCTGTTGACCTTTATACGGACAAAACGAGTCTGCAAGCCATCGCAGACGCATTGTCTCTCAACCTAATTAAAGTTCGCAAGTTGCTCATCACAGCAGGAGTCTATGAATCGGACACGGCAAAGCTCGTCCAACAGACCTTTAATGGCTTCAGAGAAACACAAAGCTATTCTGCGGCTGTCACCTCCACTATGTCTGTATTTGCAGGAACGGTGCAATGCCGAAAGGAAGCCACGGGAGGAAATACTCCCATCGGCACAGATGCTCCTGCTGCATTTCATTTATGAGGGTGCACGAGAACTGTCCACAAGTCAGGCTGCGAAAGATCTGGAACTGACACCTACTTCTATATCGAGGGCATCGAAACAGCTTGAAGAAATGGGATTGCTGCATATAAAGAAAATAGGTGTGCAGCGGATTTTGCAATCTGAGGATTCTCCGAAAATGCTGTTCCAAAAAGCAGGAGATAAGTTGCTGAATCCAGTAAAACGAACGGTTTATATTCCGAAAGAATTGGTGGGAACAGACCTGTTGGAAAGTGGATATTCAGCATTGGCAGAGTGCTTCATGCTGAACGCACCGAACGTCAAATGCTATGCAACAGAAAGAATCTCTCAATGGAAAGATGCTATGACAAATAGCTTGCAAGATTCGCAGGTGCAAGTGGTTGTAGAAATGTGGAGATACAATCCCCGAAAATTGTCCACGCGAAATATTGTAGACGAACTTTCGCTGGCACTGGCATTGCGAGAAGATGCAGATGAAAGGGTTGAAGAAGCAGTAGAAGAAATGCTGAATGAACTGTGGAGAAAGATAGATGGTTAAAGGGCAGTGAAGAATAATATGCCATCATTGGAGGAACGGCGTGTGACATTCTGATGACGGAAGAAGGATTGGACTTCCGGACAACAAAGGATATTGACCTTGTTCTGATTATAGAAGCAGTTGACGCGAATTTCGGAAAGAAATTCTGGGAATATGTAAAACAGGCTTGATATGAACATTGCAATAAAAGTTCAGGTGTGCCGTGTGAATGTGCAGCGGATGCAAAACGAAAGTGTTGACATTAAGCAGTTGGGGCTAGTAGGGAGAACAAAAGATCAGATTTTGGACGAACTAAAAGATTTGTATATAGCACAGTGATTATAGAGCCATTTCAGGTGTCGTGCAGAATGCAGCGAGCTGAGATGGCTCTTTTTTTTGAATAACGGCTCATTGAAGCTAAGGGCAGATTACAGGACAGCAAGAGCCTTGCTTGGAGTTCCGTGAGGTTGGCGTATCACAATATCAGTAAAATCGGAGAGGTAGTGGACAGACCCAAGGCGCTGGGAGATATCCGGGGTGTGTCGTACATCTATGGGCTGTTCTACCGCTTTGGTCTGATCGACGTGCCAGACAAGGCTAAGGAGAAGATGGGAGGAAAGAAACACTAACGGTTGTAACTGCGTTGTGGTGCGCAGTTTAAGTAAAATCAACTGGATTTCGAAAATATTTTCGTAAATTTGTAGTTGACAACTAAAACTAATCGCAGTATAATCAAGTTATAAACACCAATTTGGTGTAAAAAAGTCCAAATTAAACCACTGCAAAACAACCTAAAAAATGAGAAGGAGGCCCCTCGATGCGTGATGACAACAAGTTCCACCGTGAAAAGAGATACGTTGAAGTGGACGTTCGCTTTACACCTGATGGCAAGATTCGCCCTCTTGCCATCAATTACGACAAAAGCCATATCTATGGAATCGACCGTGTTTTGGCTGTCAGGCGTGGCACATCGCGCCTTGGCGGGAAGGGGCAGTGCTTCACCTGCATGATCTGCGGGCAGAAGCGGAATCTCTGGCTTGAACAGGGCAAGTGGTTCGTGGAAGCCTACTGCTCCGTGCCGGAAAGCCGTGCTTCGTAATGGCAAGGTACTTATCCAGCGCAGACCTTTCGCGCATAGCGGGTAAGTATATCGAACAGTACTATACCCGCTTTGGAATCAGCAAGAATGCCCCGAAACCCATTGACCCTGAACGGCTTGCAAGCGCTGTTCTTGGGCTGAATGTGAAAATGCTGCCGCTGTGCAGCGATGGCAGCATCCTTGGACTGACCGTTTTTCAAAGATGCGGTTTTACCGTAACTTTAGGGGATGGTACAAAGCTTGTAGAGATATTCATGCCGAGGGACGTTGTAATCGATTCCGCCCTTGCGGCAGACAGGTGCATTGGATGCCGGAATTTCACGATAGCGCATGAAGCGGCACACCAGATTTTAGCTGACCTGCTCCCGAACGACTACGGAAAAGCAGTCATGTGCCGTGGGCACATTGCCTATCGGGAACGAAACGGACAACCCTCATGGGAGGAATGGCAGGCGAATACCCTTGCAGCAGAGCTGCTGATGCCAACATTTCTGGTCAGCGCCGAAATAGAACGGGCAGGGCTGTGCCTGCCGAATGGAATCCTATACAAATCCGCATCTGACCCGAACTATGAAAAAATTCTGGAGATGGCTGCGCGGATGGGAGTATCGTGGTCTGCTATCAGGATCAGACTACAGCAGATGCAGGTCATAAAAGGAAAACCCATCCACTGCCATCCATTGGACATCATCCGATTTGGAGAATAAACATGATTCAGTCAAATAATCGTTCTTTTAAAAATAAACCGCTGAGCAATATACAGCAGGCACAATTCAGCATCGGCTGGAGGTTTTGCCCCGTTTGCGGACACAAGCTCTACCAAAAAGATGAGAGCTGTTCAGGCTCTATCCGTATAAAGTGCCTCAAGTGCGGCAACGTAGCAACGGTTGATTTAGCCTATCGCAGGCGTTGATTGCTTTATAGGCAAAACACAATTTTAAAAATCGGGTGCATTGCACCCTGAATATGGACTGTTCGTCACCGAGCAACGGGCCATTGCCGCAAGGCAATATATGAAACGTGCACCAAATAGCCGGGCAACAGCTGATAGAGTGATTCTGCTTTTAGAACCGCTCTGTTAGTTGGTTGTCCGGCTATTTTTTTAGCCTTCAGGTAGCCTGCTCCCGTAAAAAGGAGCAGGCTTTATGTTTGTCCGTTTTTCGTGGATGCCCCAAGCGGCGAAATATCCGTAGCCTTCCAAATTTTTCGACTTTTCACGACTTATCGAAAATTTGGAGGTTTATATGAACTACAATAGCGGAAATGCCCGCCGTAACTTCTATGCTAAATGGGACAAGCTCCGGGAAGAATACCAGGCTGCTGGCATGAAGGAGGATGCTATCCAGAAGATGTATGAGTACGATTTGGCGGTGTTCAATGATGATCGTGCCCACCATCGTTACGATGTCGAGATTCCGAATGCGGAAGATTCCGAAAATCGGAACGATTATGTTGAATATGTGCGAGCCACTACTGTAACGGACACCTATCACGAAACGAAAACGCGCTTTGCATGGGTGGGCGAAGTCCAAAACGAACGTCTCCAATCTGGATTAGAGAAGCTGTCGGATGACGATCTTGAACTTCTGACACTCTACGTCTATGCGGGATATAACACAGTGGAATTATCTAAAGTTTATGGAATTGCACAACAGAATATTAGTAAGCGAATTTTGAAAATCACTAAATTTTTGAAGAACTTTAATTTTCAGGGTGTAGAATAACCGTTTAACTGGGTTCGTAAGTGAAGAGACAATTTCTCAAGCGGCATCTGCCGCAGGGCAAAGCGTCCGACCTCGCGCACCTTGAAAATTGAATAGTTCCTTCATCTGGTACTCCGATAATGATACTTCCGTAATTCGCGGCCCGGTCACAAAGCAGACGGGGTGGCTGAAATGCCAATGAAGCGGTACAAGTCCGCTGCCAGATGTTCATGCCCCACTCGCAGGGGGCCGAGGGCGAATATGCGAGACCTGAACATATTTTATCAGGAGTGACCGGATGCTGTTTTCGGTCTCCGGTCACTCCTGTTCTTTTACATATTTATCCGCTAATCACCTTTACTAACACGGAGGACTACTCAAATGGACGAGTTGAATCCTACGGTGCGCGAACAGGAAATTTATGAGGAGATGGAACTGACCCCGGAAATGATCAAGTCCATCCGAACCCTCTGTGCAACCTGTCTGCGACATTTCGTAGAAGCCAAGGCTTTCAAAATTGCTATCGTGCCGAGTGCAGACAACAGCATGGACACTTGCACTGTCTGTCAGACCCGGCGTGGTTACGATTATGTTGTAATGCACCGTTGATACCGGTGCTTTATCTCAGTCATCGAAGGAGATGATGTGTATCGTATAAAAAGAATTGCTCCCATACTTCAACAGAAACCTGCTGCCTAGGAGGTGCAGTGGGTTTCTTACATATCCAAACGGAGGTTTCGCAATTTGGAATCTACTTTGAAATTCCAACGCGGAGACATCTACTTCGTTCGACTTGACAACCGCACGGGTTCCGAACAAAGCGGAACCCGTCCAGCGGTCATCTTACAAAATGATGTGGGAAACTCCTGTTCACCGACATTGATCGTTGCGACTTTGACAAGTAAGACAGAAAAGAAAGCTACGCAGCCGACGCATTGTCTGGTGGAACCGGAGGGGCTGGAGCCGTCCATCGTTCAGGCTGAGCAAATCTTCACCATCGACAAAAGCCGTGTCAAAAGATTTGTCGGACACCTCACCCCAGAAGAGATGGGGCGGGTCGATGATGCTGTGAAAATCAGCCTTGCTCTGAACCCAATGGGAAGCATCCAAAAGCTCAAACCTATCGTCCGTTCTACGGCGGCTTACGCACCGCCAGAAGTAGTTGACGGTAAGCCGCCTGTCTATCCCTACACTCCTATCAAATCCGATTTTGAGGATGCAGGAACAGTCGAAGAAATGATGTTATACACCGAACTGCAATCCGCTGTTCATGCAATGATCCAGCGGCTTGAATACAGCTTCACCTTTAATCCCAGCTTGCTCACCAGCCCGAAGCGTAAGAAGCAAGTGACTGAGATTTTGACCGAAGTTGAAAAATACATTTGGCGAATTAAGGAGGAAATAAGATGCGCCTGAAAAACGACACGAACAATTATGCTGCTTCCTTTAATATCACTCCACCGTACCAGATGCTGGTGCTTCACAGCAAGGTGCTGATCTACCCCCGCGAGATCTATCAGCGGGGTGTGGCGCGTAAGCGTGTGGAAATGATTGCTGCCGATTTCAACGAGTACATTGCCAACGAGCCGAAGGTCAGCTTCCGCGACGGCAAGTATTATGTGGTGAACGGTCAGCACACCATCGAGGGGCGCATCCTCCGTAACGGCGGTGAGGATTTGCCGATTCTCTGCAAGGTCTACACCGGACTGACGATGGAGCAGGAAGCTCTGCTCTTTGCAGAGCAGAACGGGCACTCTGCTCCTCTGACGGCGGGCATCAAGCTGCGTGCCAAGGTCGTGGGCGGTGATGCTCCTTCCAAGGCATTTCTCGCTGCTACCAACCGGGTGGGGCTGGCATTCAACTATGACGGCTTGCAGTTGAGCGACTACCGCATCAGCTGCGTGGGCACCGCACTCAAGCTGTACAACCAGATGGGCGAGAAAATCTACTGCGAATCCCTGCGGATAATCGTGGCTGCGTGGGATGGTAAGCCCGATTCGTTCCGTGCATCTGTCCTGCGTGGTATGATGCACTTTGTGGAGTTGTATCACGGCGAGTTCAGCGAGGAACGGCTGGTTCGTGCGCTTGGCAGCGTCCA
>OBRJ01000410.1_pt1 | contig 24697 bp, 27 predicted proteins | sample 1494831 | NCBI WGS metagenome assembly OBRJ01 (sample SAMEA3360658, study PRJEB22359) | human gut metagenome | biome: ENVO:urban biome; feature: ENVO:human-associated habitat; material: ENVO:feces | place: Bangladesh | collected 2011
CCGTATCCTTTCCTTTGTGGCCCCCAGCCGCGATGCCAGCCTGTATTATCAGACGGAAAAATCCATTTCCGCCATCGGCTCGGGGAAATTTCTGGGCAAGGGTCTGTTCCATGGCACGCTGAACCAGCTAAGCTATCTGCCGGAGCCACATAATGATTTCATTTTCTCCGTAATCGGGGAAGAATTTGGATTTCTTGGATGTATATTTGTCCTCGCCATATTGCTTTTTATCGTTTTTCGGTGTATAGTAATAGCAATATCGGCCAGGGATACCTTCAGCCAGCTGGTTGCTGCAGGCATCGCCGGCATGTTTGCGTTCCAAACCTTCGTAAATATGGGCGTTGCGACAGGCATCCTGCCGAATACCGGCATGTCATTACCCTTTGTCAGCTACGGCGGCAGCTCCATGTGGACAAACATGGTCGCCCTTGGGCTGATGCTGAACATAAGAAAAAAAGAAACAAAATCGCTATTTGAGGGAGGTTTGTTATGAATATTGGTCTGATTGCACATGATAATAAGAAAAAATTGATGGAAAACCTTTGCATCGCTTACAGACATATTCTGTGTAAGCATGATATCTACGCCACAGGCACAACCGGTCGTCTGGTGGAGGAGGCTGCCAATCTGGTGGTGCATAAATATCTTTCCGCACACCTGGGCGGCGAACAGCAGATGGGCGCACAGATTATCAATAATGATATTGACCTGATGATTTTCCTGCGAGATCCCGTTTCTCCGCATGCGTATGAATCCGAGGTAAATTCCATTCTGCACCTGTGCGATATGCACAATATTCCTCTGGCAACCAACCTTGCAACGGCAGAGGTTCTTCTGCTTGCACTGGACAGAGGCGATCTGGACTGGAGAAACGTAATGCGCTGACCCCTGTTTGAAAAGATGAGAAAGGAATGCGAAAATGGAGCTTTACTTTAACGGCAGAAACCTATTGATTATCATCGGATATTACCTGATTATCAACCTGATTCTGTATTTTACAATGGTAATTGATAAAAAAAGAGCCATAAAGGATGGGTGGCGGATTCCCGAAAAGAATCTTTTCCTTCTGGCTGTTCTGGGCGGCGGTATCGGCGGTCTGATTGCGATGGTCTTCAAGCGCCATAAAAACAAGCATATTGATTTCATTCTGACCTTTACCGTTACAGCAATTCTGCACATGGTTGTGGCATTTTTGCTGATTGGGAAATTTGCATTTGTTACAAAATAAAAAATGAAGGATAAATCCGTATTGGATTTATCCTTTTTATTTTATCGTTCGCTCCACAATTCCACAAGCCTGCATTTGATTTTCGGCGTAATCTTCTTCTGCTCCATGGCAGAAACCACGAGAAATTCCTCCTTCGTCAGCGTATTCCGAAGCCGCACATGGCTTTCCTCTGTGGAATAGCCCCACGCCGCATCCACATAGCACATCTGCGGATAGAGCACGCACCACCAATTCTTCCCCTTGGCTTCGCCAATCTCAATTCGCAGGGCATCATACACCCCTGCCGGAAAAATTAAATCGCCATATTTCTTAAAGGGAAATTCCTCCCGTACCAGAGACACGCGGACGGGATAAGCATACCCCTGCGCCAGCACCTCCGCCTCCGCCGTTTCCGAAATTTCCTGCTGTGCGTTTTTGAGTGCCGCAAGCGTTTCCTCCTTTGAGGTACAGGCTTCCAGTAAATCGCCATATTCCTGCAAAACCCTATCGCGCACCGCAAGCTTGAGGGTCTGGTCTTCCTCGCTGTCGCTGTTTGCCAGTACATGAAAGCGTACCACCTTGCCGCCAATCCCCTTCTGAATCATATCCGCATAGCCCTCTGTCCAATGGGCGGCGAACAGCAGACTCAGCAGTACCCCAAGCACCACCGCTGCAAGCCAATACCATTTTTCCTTTTGCCAAAGTTCCCTGAGCGTCTGTTTCCAAGCCATCCCGTTCTCCCCTTTTCTGATTTGTTCAGATACAGGATTTCCAAGTTTTTCAAATTTTAATCAACGCTTGCGTCCCATATCCGTAATCTGCACCTTTGGGACAACGCGAAACGCCATCCGCTCCCAAAGCTGCTCCCGTGTGCAGGCTTTTGCAAGCTGCGGCAGGGCGCGCTCTGCCCTTGGCAGAATACCGAGGAAATCCACCCCTTCGGACAGTGCTGTTTTTATCGTATGCTCCACCTCCTCTTTTATGCTTGCGGAAAAAATACTCTCCAACTCCGTTTTCTGTTCCGCGGAAAGCAATTCGCCCCTGCCGCCCTGCAGGGTTCCCTCTACGGGAAGCGTCACGGTGCAGAGAACGGTGTCCCCTGCCGCCTGAAAATCGTAGTCTGCCTTTGTTTTTGTAACCGCCAAAGGCAAAACCGCCGCTTCATACTTTCCTTCCAGAACCGCCCCCTCGGCATCTCCCAGCAAGAAAAGATAACCGCGTTCCTCTTGCTCATTCAGAATAGAAGCACCCCTTGCGGACACTGCCATGCCGCCGCCAAGCCGCAGCCTTTCCCCCTCTGCGCGAATCCGCGGAAGCACGCCATTGCCGCCCCGCTCCGTGCGCTCCGTCAGAAAGGTATCCAAATCAATCCCCTTCGTGACCGCCACCTCCTCGGCGGTATTTTTATAAAAATCCCAGAGGAACAGACCTGTCTTACTGTCCTCCTTCATAGCCTTTTCCACGCAAGCCGCCGCAGAATCCGCCGCCAGAAGCATCACCTTCTCCGAAACCGCCTGACTGCGCTCCAGCTCCCCCAGAAGGGCATCCAGCCTTGCGCTGTCCTGCAAAAGACCTTCCCCCAAGATAACAGTTTTCAGCTGCCCCAAGTCCGTCTTACGAGAGGTATAGGTATCCACCTGCGCGACCGCCCCCGAAAGGGTTTCACTCTCCGCGGCATAAGTTTCTGCCTCGCCCGTTTCGATATTCGCAGGCGCAAAGGTGAAGTGACAGCCGTTTTCTGCCGCCGTGTCTACCCCAAGGGTGATAATAAATGCCCTATCCTCCGGGTCCTTTTTATCCCAGCAGCCGGTCAGAAAAAAGGGGACTGCCAACGCCAGCAAAACAAATTTTTTATACATCCTTTTTCTCTCCCTTCCTGCCAAGCAAGAGCAATAAAACCGGCAGTCCCACCAGATACGCCAGATTCAGCCAAGGCGAAACGGCAAGCCGCAGACGCTGTGCCGCCATAAGGCTTTCGGGCAGAAATGACAACGCAAACAAAGCCGCAAGCACCACCCAAAGCCAAAGCTTTCGCTTTTTTTCCGCCTGTCTGCATAGCTGCGTCCCCAGAAGGGAGCCGAAAAACACCACACCCGAAAGAAACAGCACCGCCGATGCCATCCAGAACCAAAGCAGAAGCAAATCCTGTCTGGTCAGAAAAACGCCCGTAAAGCTGACACGCTCCAACATCTGCAATGTCGGCAAAAGCTTTGCGGCAAGCATCCCCTCGCCGTAATTCGCCAGACAGAGAAGCACGATGACCGTCACCACTGCCGTTATCAAAAGACAGGCTTTCCAGACTGCGAAGCCGACAGGCTTTTTCAAATCCGGATAGATAAAATAAAGAAAAACGAGCCCCCTGCATACAATGCTCATCTCTGCAAGCCCTGCCCCGATGCCCGAAGGAGAAGGCAGGGTAAGCGGCAGAACGCGCGCATACTGCGTAGAAGCCGCCACCGCCAGAAGCACCAGAAGCAAGGGAATTGCTACCAGAAAAAAGAGGATTTCCGCCGTTCTGCCCCGACATTCCGTTCCCTGCGCCGCAAGCGCACCTGCGACCAGAAGCAGCACCAGTGAAAGCACCCAGACAGGCGTTGCAGGGAGCATAAAACGGCAGATAATTTCGCTGAAAATCCGCAGCTCAAGCATCCCGTCAAGCAAAAGCTTTCCTACCAAGCCAAGCAAAAGGATTGTCCCGACACCATTGCCGCAGACGCTCCGGCACCAATCGACCACCGTACCATCGGGCATCCGCCTTCCTACTGCTGTCAGCAGAAGGGAAGCAGCCGACACCCCCAAGCCGCCAAGCAAAGCCGCAAAAAAGCACCCTCTGCCGCTTATCTCTGCCAGCTCCGCCGGAAGAAAAAGGACAGCAGTGCCAAAGCAATCCAGTAATAACAGCACTTGCAACTGCCTGATAGAAATTTTCCGATTCTCCGCAAACATCATTCCTCCTCCTTCCGCCGCCGTGCATCGGGACGTGTAAAAATCGGCCTGCGCTTCATTTCGGAAAGCGGCAGACGAAAAATGCTGTCCTCCCAATCCATGTCATCATTGACGGAGGAGGAGCAGAAGGGATACAGATAAGGGATGCCATAAGAGGTGAGACTTGCCAGATGCGCCAGAAGCAGCAGCAGTGCCGCCCAGACCCCGAACAGCCCGAACACGGCCGCGAAGAAAATTACAACGTATTTGCTGATGCGCAGACCCGAAACAATCGAAACATTCGGAATCACAAAGGAGCAGATGCCCGTCAGCGCGGAAACAATCACAACCGTCGGACTGACAATCCCTGCATCCACTGCCGCCGAACCGATGATAATGCCACCGACAATGCCAATGGTAGAGCTGACGGGGGATGGCAGGCGAATTCCGCCCTCACGCAGAAGCTCAAAGGCGATTTCCATAATCAGCACCTCACCAATGACAGAAAACGGAATGGTTTCTCTCGTTGCCGCAACCTTGAGGGCAAGCGCGGTTGGCAAAAGCTCCGGATGATAGACCGCAAACGCAATATACAGCCCCGGAAGCGTAACCGTCAGAAACGCCGCCACAAAGCGAATCAGCCGAATAAAGCTCATAATCTCCCAGCGGTCATAATAATCCTCTGCCGCCTGAAAGAAGGTATTCAGTGTTGCCGGCAGAAGGATGGCATAGGGCGTATTATCGGGCAGAAGTGCCACGCGCCCCTCCAGAAGGGCAGAGGAGGTCTTATCGGGGCGCTCCGTCATCTGCAGCTGCGGAAAGGGCGAATACTGCCGCTTCTCCAACAGCTGCTCCGCATAGCCGCTGTCCGGCAGATGGTCTAAATCCAGACAATCCACCTGCATTTCTATCTTTTGCAGCAGCTCAGGACGCACCAAATCCTCCATATACAGCAGTGCCACATCCGTTTTGCTCCTTCTGCCCACCTTCTTCCGTTTCACCTTCAGCCGTGTATCCCGAATTCGCCTTCTCGTCAGCACCACATTTACAGACATCAGCTCCGTAAAGGCGTCCTTCGGCCCCTGCACAACCACCTCGGTTTCCGCCTGATTCACGCCGCGCGTGGGGAAATGCTTCGTCGAAGCCTGCAAGGCGAAATCATCCCCATCCATGAGAAGCACCGTATCCCCCAGAAGAACGGCATCAAAAACCTCCTCCATCGTGGTGATTTTCGTCAGCTCCCCAATAGCAATGACCTCCTCCATCAGGCTCTGCAGCAATCCCTCCGTTCCCTGCATTTCACAGCGCGCCATCACATTTGTCATGATAAAATTCTGAATGGCATCCCCATCCACAATATTATCCGTATATGCAAGAAAAAGCGTGCCCTCGCCGCCGCGGATGCGAAACTCACGCATAATGATATCACCGCAGTCGCGAAAGGCTTCCTGCATCACCTGTTTATTTTTCTGCAACTCCTTCTTTATCTGCATCCCTTTTCACCGCCAACCATTTTTCCTAGTTTGTGAAGGAAAAGGAAATCTATGCAAAAAAAGAAGCCTTGAGCATATTTGCTCAAGACCTCTTTGAATTTTATCTCTATTTACTGCGCCTGTGTGGTGTTGCCAAGAAGGCTGGGGTTTTCAAAGGTAAATACCAGCATATCGTAATTATAAATCAGCTGATTCAGGCTGTTCTGCGCGGAAACAACACCCATTTCTGCCTGCTCTACGGCTGTTTTTGTCACATTGCCTGCCCGCAGGTTAATCTGCGCCGCACGGTAATCTGCCTGTGCCTTTGTCAGGGAGGACTGTGCAGAGGTAATCTGTGTTTCCATTTGCTGCAGCTGCAGATACGCATTGCGGATTGCCATTTCCTTATCGGTTTTTGCCGTTTTCAGATTACGCTTTGCGGTATCATAATTATATTCCTGCGTATTAGAATCCAGACGCGTATTCGATTCGCCGACATAGTTTTTCGTAAACTTCGCAGAATCCAATGCAAGCTCCTTCAGCTGAACGGTCAGATCCTTTTTCAGTGCCGCGTTGAGATACTGCTCCATCGGCAGACTCAGCTTATAAGGCGTATAGGCAACGTCATACACATATTCAAAACGGGCATCTGCCTTTTCCCCCATCAGGTCATTCAGCTTGATGTAAAGCTGCTCCATGCTTGCTTCCAGCAGTACCACATTATCCTGCGCCTGCTTTGCCGCAATCTCCAGTTGATTCAGGTTATACTTGCTCAGAAGACCCAGACGGTTCTTTTCCTTCCCCTGCTCATACAGCTTTTTCTGGATTTCAGCGTTTTTCTTCGTCAGGGCAAGGCTATCCCCGCTACTCTTGATGGAGGTAAAATAGGATTTTACGGAAACCTCCAGACCAAGGTTTTGCAGCTCCTCGCCGATTCTTGCCTGCTTTTTGCCCTGCTCTGCCTGATAAACGGCAGAAACAACCTTCTGCCATCCGTCATTCACCCATTTTTTATATTCCACATTCGGCACAGTGACCGTGCCGCCTGCGCTTCTGTCGATGTCATCCAGCGTATCATCCAGATAATCCAAGGTATCCTGAATTTCTCTCAGATCGGGGCTATGCTTTTTCGCCTTCGCCAATGCTTCCTCTGCGGTCAGCTTCGGCAGCTGCAATGCCGCCTTTTCTTCCTCTGTCAGCTCCTTCACAGGTGTCACCTGCACACCCTGCTGCGCCGCAGAAAGAGCCTCAGCCGCAAACACGGGCACACACTGCGCCCCGCAGATGCTCACCGCAAGGGTCAGCGCCAGTGCGCCTTTTGCCTTATATAACATATTTTTCATTGCTTAACCTCCATTTTTCGTTTTAAACTAAAACTAATTATACCATATAATCTGAAAAAATCCAGTAAAATCCTCAGATTTCGGAAGAAAGTTTTTCATAAGCGGCGGTTTCGCGCAATGCCTGATTAAACACCGCCCCCAGAAGCAATGCCGTCAGCGAAAGATTCAGCCAGATGAGGAAGGCGATGATTGCCCCGATAGAGCCGTAAATCACGGAATAATTCCCCATGTGGTCTACATAATACGAAAAGAATACGGAATACAGCATCCAGAAGGATGTAGAAAGCAGCGCCCCAGGAAAAATATACCGCCACTTCGGCGGCTGACGCGGCGAAAGATAATACACAGCCGAGGTCAGCAGAATCAGCGCAAAGCCCATGGAAAGGAAACGCGCCTTTGTCCAGAAGGAGATAAATTCCACCGTAATCGGCAGAAACTGCGCCACATAGTTCAAAACAGAGTCCCCGATGATCATCAGAAACAGCATCGCAGGAATCAGAAACAGAATGAATATTGCCAGCAGCAGCACCCGCAGCGTATGGTGCGTCGGCTTTTCGCCGCCATAGATATCCGAAACCTCCTCCGTCATGTTTCTTACCGCCCGAAACGGAAACCACAGCGCAAACACCACACCAAAGGTGAAAATTGCCCCATTGGATGCCTCCGTCATGTGGGTAATCGTCCGGTTCAGCAGCGTGATTACATCCGCAGGCAAAAACGCCGCCGCCTCGCCCTCAAGCGAAATCATCGGCAGATGCAGCAGACCCAAAATGGAAATCAGCGCAACCAGAAAGGGGAAAATCGCAAACAGGAGATAATACGTCAGTGAAGCTGCTCGCTTGCCGACATCCTTCGTGATATAACCGCGGACGGTATTTTTCAAAACTTGCCTTGCTCTTTGCATACGGTTCAACCCTTCCTTGCCTGTGCCCGATAGGCAATTTTCAGCATCCATGACTCAGGTAAAAGCTTTTCTCCGACATAGGCCATCTTCATCAATGCCCCCGGCAGGACAACCACCTTGCCGCGGAGCATCCCTTCTATCCCTGCCTGCGCGACTTTTTTCGCAGAAACGCCGCCAATGGAACGGCGTACCTTTGCGCGCGCATCAAAATTTGTTTCCACATGTCCGGGGCAGAGAGCCGTCACTGTCACCCGACTGCCCTCCTGCCGCAGCTCCTCGGAAATGGCCTCGCTCAGCCGCAGCACATAGCCCTTTGTCGCATAATAGCCGGACATCAGCGGCCCTGCCAGAAAGCCCGCAGAGGATGCCACATTGAGGATACGCCCACTGCCACGCTTACGGAAATCTGCCAGAAACAGCTTTGTCAGAATCTGCACTGCACGCACGTTCAAATCCAGCATATTCAGCTCCGTTTCCAGCGGAACGTCCCATGTTGCGCCATACGCGCCGAAGCCTGCGTTATTGATGAGGATATCAATTTCTTCCGCCTTCACCGCATCATACAGCCGATAGCAGTCCTCTGCTTTGGATAAATCCACCGCTATCGTCCGCACTGCCACAGGCAGACGCTTTGCGATGTACCGCATTCTTTGCTCATCCCTGCTGGCAATGATTAAATCCACGCCCCGTGCAGCTAATATTTTCGCCATTTCGCGCCCGATACCGCTCGTTGCGCCTGTAATCAATGCTTTCACGGCAGTTCCTCCCTTTGTCATTTTCTTTATCTGTATCCATTATACAGATACCGCCTCTCTTTTTCAATTTTTTAAAGAAGAACAAGCAGAGAAATTTTTCTGCAAACAAAAAATCCCTGTGCCGCATTCATTCAGCAGAGGGATTTTCAGTGCTTATTTTTTATTTTTTATTTTTCGTTTTTCAGTTCCTTTGTCACTGCGTCATATTCTTCCAGAACAGCCTGTTCGGGTGCCTGTGTTGCAAGGCTGACAATAATGATTGCCGCCAGAGCCAGCAGGAATGCGGGCAGCAGCTCATAAATGCCCCAGATACCGCCCATGGGACGAATCAGATATTTCCATACAAATACCATCACACCGCCGACAATCATGCCTGCCAGTGCGCCCTGCTTATTGGAGCGTCTCCAGAACAGTGCTGTCAGCACAACGGGGCCGAATGCCGCGCCGAAGCCTGCCCATGCGAAGGATACGATACCAAAAACGGAGCTGTTCGGGTCTCTCGCAATGAAGGCCGCAATCACGGAAATTGCCAGAACGGAAACTCTTGCCGCCTGCATTGCCGCCTTTTCGGAAATATTCACACGGAAGAAGCCGCCCAAAAGGTTATGGGAAATGCTGGAGGATGCCGCCAGAAGCTGAGAATCCGCTGTGGACATGGTTGCCGCCAAAATACCGGAAAGCACCACACCTGCAACGATTGCCGCCAAAACCCCATGCTTGCTCAGCAAATCGGAAATACATACGATAATGGTTTCGGAGGCACTGCCCTCCAGAAGGGGAACCGCGCCCACCTTTGTCATCGCGTTCCCGATGATACCAATCAGAATGGCAACGCCCATCGCAATGACAACCCAGATAACTGCAATTCTTCTGGATAATTTCAGCTTATTATGATCCTCAATCGCCATGAAGCGCAGCAGAATATGGGGCATACCGAAATAGCCCAATGCCCACGCCAATGTGGAGCAGATGGTCAGGAAGCCGTAGGGAGATGCAGTCTTGCTGACAGGATCGTGTGTCATGGTCAGGCTCAGATAGCCTGTCATGCTTCTTGCGTTATCCATTACGGCATCAAAGCCGCCTGCAATATGAATCCCGAAGAATACGATAATCAGCAGTGCAATACTCATCACAATCCCCTGAATCAGGTCTGTGGTGCTGGCAGCCAAAAAGCCGCCCATTGCCGTATAAAGCACAATAACAATCGCACTGATAATCATTGCGGGAATATAATTTACGCCAAACAATGTGCTGAACAGCTTGCCGCATGCAGCGAAGCCGCTTGCTGTATAGGGGATGAAGAAAATAATGATAACCACAGCCGCAATGCACATCAGAATATTCTTCTCATCATGATATCGACGGGAGAAGAAATCCGGAATTGTAATGGCATCCAGTCTGTGTGTATAAATACGGATTTTCTTTGCGACAACCAACCAGTTCAGGTATGTACCGATGGCAAGCCCGATTGCCGTCCAGCCAACATCCGCCACACCGCTTAAATATGCCAGACCGGGCAGCCCCATCAATAAGTAGCTGCTCATATCCGATGCCTCTGCGGACATTGCCGTGACAAATGGGCCAAGCTTTCTGCCGCCCAGATAGAAATCGCCTACATTTTCATTTTTCTTGGAACAATAAATCCCAATGATAATCATGCCGCCCAGATAGACCAGAATTGTGAGCATGATTAAAACCTTTGCTGAAATCATGTTACTTTACCCTTCCTTCGTTTCTTGTTTTTTTCTGTTTCGTCTTGCTTTTGCGGCTATTCTATCATACTTTCCACCAGAACAAAATACAGAACAAAGTCCGAACAAAAAACAGAACGACAAAACAAAAAATAGCCAGAAAGACTGCAACTTCAATCTTTTCTGACTATACGATTTCCAGAACTCATTTCTATCCGAAAAAAAATCTTTTTTTATTATTCGCCGTTTTTTGCTTTTTTCACACGAAAACTGTTCAAAAAAACAGGCATCATGCTTTTTGCATATTGGCAAAGGGAATAATCCCCGTTGCTGATGCACCAATCATAAATCAGCGCACGCTCACAGAGCGCATACGCCTTTACAATTTCGTTCACGGAAACATCCTCTCTGAGCTCGCCCTTCTTCTGCCCCTCCGTCACAATCTGCCGCAGCAGCTTGTAATAGATTCTGTTATGGTCGAGCAGATGCTTTTCCCCCGTTGTAATCAGCTGAGAGGCATACAGCCTTGCCGTCAAATCAAGGGAAATGCTGTCATCAATCATTAGAAACATTTCCCGATTCAGATACATCAGCTGCTCAAAGCTGTCCATTTCGGGGTCAAGCGTCGGAATCAGCTCCTGATATTTATCATCAAATAAATCGGAAAGGGAGCTTAAAAGGGCATCCTTGCCGCTGAAATAATGATAGAAGGAGCCCTTGGAGGTTCCCGATTCCTCTACGATTTCCTCCACCGTTGTATCATCATAGCCATTTTCATAGAATAGCTTCCATGCCGCCGAAACGATACGGCTCTTGGTGTTTCTGGTATTCTTTTTTGCCAAGGCATCCGCCTCCTTTTATATCAAAGCCGAAACCCTGCTTCGGCCCAGGGGGGACTTCCCCCTTATACCTTCTTCCATTTCAGACTGATAAGATCATGCTCACGAATCGTCCGCACCAGCCGCTCCCGAAAATCCACCGCCAGAATATCCCTTTCATCGAGCATTTCCAGCCCAAGCATCTTGCATCGCTGATACGTCCCCGTGCCCTCCTGCTTTTCTCTGCTGAAGGTTACAATAATCCCCTTGGAGAACCAACCGCCCAACCGCTTTTTTGCAATCAGCAGCTCATTCAGTGCCGCAGTATCCGCATCCTTAAGCTTGCAGGAAATGAAAACAGGCAGGGAATCCTCCATCAGCATTACGTCAATTTCGTTTCCGCCGATTTTCAGCCCGTCATACACATTCCAGTCAATCATCGTTCCAAGCTTCACATCCTCAAACGCACCGCTGCTTGCCGCCGCCACATAGACATATAATTCCAGCCATACGCCGTAGTTGATGCAGTATTGCTTATCCTGCAAGGAGTTGAACCGTATCCAAACCCCATTCTTATCCAGACTCAGCTTCTTGAAAAAGCCGTTTTTCTCAAATTCCAAAAGAATTTCATCCTTCGGGGAAACAGGCTTTCCGCTTTTGGTATGGATATTTCTGCGGCTTTCCATCTGCAAATCATGCGAAAAGCCTCTCGCCGCCACCGTCTGCAGCCAGCTGCAGGTTATCTTCCAATCCCGCAGATGGCGGAACAGAAACCTTGCCATATTATTGATGGCATCATAGCGTTCCGGTCTCGGCGGCTGATGGGATTCCCCCATAAAGCACGCGCCCTTGGCATCAATGAAATTCTCCAGCGTCAGCGTTGCAATATCCGTCAGCTTTTCATCCGTTTCAATATCCGTAATGCAGCCCTTCACCAAATCCGTATGTACCATGCGAATTCCCATTTCAAGCCCTGCCTGATATGCGCCAATCATCATCAGCTCACTGCCGCCTGTCAGCTCCAGCGTGCAGTTTGCCGCCTCGTACCGCTCTGCCACACGGCAGACCGCCGCACGCAGGGTTTTCACAGAGCTGATGTCTACAGGGATATCCTCCACAACGATATTGGGCATGTTTTTCTGAAAGCAGGTCACCAGAGAACGAAACGTATCCCTATCGTCCATTCCCTTATCATAAAGATACACCACCCTATCGGGCCGCAGGGTCAGCGGCGCAACGATATTTTTCAGCGTATCCTTATCATATAATTCAATCAAAACCTTCATACAGGACTCTCTCCTTTCGGCAATTTATTCCTCTATAATGGTTTCCTCCTCAAATTTCACTTCTTCCTGTGCCCTGTCTTTTTTGTTTCTGCCACTGAACACAGCACCGAAATTCAGCTTATTGACTACTCCGGGTGCCATATCCACCAGCTTGGAAAGCGCATCCTGATTCTTCACATTGATAAGCTGCACTCCGTCGGGGCGAATCATCAGAATCGCGGATGGGGTAATTCTTGCTCCCATGCCGCCTGCCGCATTGGCACTTTCCTTTGCGCCGACTCCTGCGCCCACTGCCACATCAATCAGGGGCAGAAGCGTCATATCGCCAACTACAATAGCATCCCCCACAACCGTTTTTGTGGATACCAGATCATCTACTTTATGAAATAATACATCTACCGCCTCATTAAAATCCTTGCTCATGCTGTTTCTCCTTTCGCATCCGCCTTTTTCCCTCTGAAATATCTGATTTCCTTTCGGATTGCCCTTCTGACGGGCTTTGTCAGCCCAAAGGCAAGCACTGCCCAAAGCAGCCTGCCGAGTACAATTTTCCCTTTTACCCGTATTTCGATATCCTCCACGGTTGCTTTCGTGAAGTCTCCTTTTATCTGTATGTCATTACCGAATTTCGCAACCAGAATCCCTGCCAGACCGAGCAGATAGCCTGTTGTCGGCGGGTCTCCCGTCCCGATGGTTGCCTTGAGGAAGAAATTCCCCGGCAAAATCCCCTTTAGCAGCCGCTTCAACAGCTTCCCAAATGCCTTGAAAATCTGCTTTTTATCCTCAATGCTCCAAAGCTCCTTTAGAATCGGGGGGATTTTCTCCTTCTTCTCCGGTTCCTCTGCTTTTTCCTGCGCCTCTCCCGTAAAGAAGGCATCGTCCTCGATTTCCTCCGGCTTAGGTGGCTTCTCCGCAATCTCCGAAAGCTTAACACGCCGCATGGTTTTCGGCTGCTTTTCCGCCATTCTCTGCGGCTTCGCCTGATTTTTCGGCTCCGACCGCTTCGGTGCCTGCTTTGGCTGCTTCGGTTCTTGCTTTAGTGCCTGTTTTGGCTTCTCCTTTTCCGGCTCTCTTTCCGCCGCATGTATTTCTATCGGCTCCGGCTCTTTCCTTTTCTTCTTCTTTTTCTTCTTTTTGGGCTTCTCCTCGCCGCCGACAGGTGTAAACCAAAGCACCCTCAGCTTGAGCCGACTGCCCCCCTCAGGTGTATAGCCGCCATCGGCACGGATTGCCCCAAAAAGCCATGACACACCAAAAGAACCGCTGACCGCCGCCCTTTTCTCTCCTTCCAGATGATACCTGATGGGCGAAAGCAGCACCACAAGCACCATAAGCAGAAGGAGAAGAAGCAGCACCAGCAGCAGAATGCCGATTCCCTTTAAAATTCCAAGTAATATCAACCTTATCATAGCAATCCTTTTTATTTCAGCCTTCTTTATTTCAGCCTTCGCCGCAGTGCCCCTGCCATCAGCCAGAACAGAAGGCTGACCGCCAGAAACATTCCTGCAATCCGCAAGGCAGTATCCCGAAAAAACCCTTCGGGCACAATGTTGATTAACAAATCCGTTTTCGGATTCAAATACCAGTCCATGTTATCGAAAAAAATCAGATGGAAATAGGTAAAGTATTTTGTGAAATCCATCGAAATCAAAGCTCCAAGCCCTAGCATGGTGCAAAGCACTCCCACAATGCCCCACTGCAGCATCCTAAGAAGTACCGCCTGTCTTTTTTTCAGACAAAGAAACGCCGCCGCCAAAACGCCGACAAATACCGCCCCTCTGCGCAGTGCCAGCCCCTGCAAAAACAGTTCCCGTACATCCTGCATGTGGCGTTTTTCCTTGGCATTGAAAAATTCCCTCTGCACGCCGCCGATGACGGCTTCCACATTCAGATTTTCCCTGTCGCCCTTCAGATAGTCCATCATTTCATCCGTCACAGAAAGCAAATCAGACAGCCTCATATCCACGCGCTCTGTGACCGCATATTTCTGATATTCCTTCGCAAAGTAGCCATCCACCCGATACAGCAGTGTTTCCGTTACGGTAATCAGCACCGCAAACAGCAGGCAGAAGGCAACCAGAAGCCCCAGAATATGATAAAAAATCTTCGTAAGCATTTTTTATAACATCAACTCCCTTGGATTGGCAGGATTTCGCCCCTCCTCCTGCGCTCTTTTCGCCATAAAGAGAAGCAAATCCACCGTTTCCTCCCTGCCCATGGCAATGCCTGCGATTTTCGCAGGGCGGTTTTTATTTCGTGTATGAAACAGCTCATGGGAGGAAAGCAGCTCCAATCTATTTTTGTCCTCAAAATAGACGATGCAGTACAGCCGCAGGACAGGAACCTCACGGCGCAGACTGTAAACAATGGTTTCCAAATTCGTCACATTGCCGCCGACAAATAAATTTTCAATCAATTCCATAGTCCCACAGCCCCTTTCGTCCGTTTTGAAAAACACCTATAGCTTTGTTTAGTATACCATAAATTTCAAAACGGGAACAGGCATTTTCTTTCTTTTCAAAAAAAGAGCCGTTTCCTTACGGCTCTCAGATTGTAGATAAAGCTATTTTGATGCCGCGGAAGGGCTTGGGGAACGAAGCGTTCCCCAACTGGAATCCGCAGAGGGGGCTTTGCCCACTTGAGGAAAATAGGGAGTTTCAAGGTGCTTGTCACCGCCGGAACTCATCTGTTTATTCTTCTGTTTCAACAAGTCGAAATCCTGATTTCGACTTAAGCTCACAGCTTCGCTAATACTGCTTCCAGCTCCTCCAACTTTTCTATCGGATACATCCGCAGCAGCTCCTTGTACTGCGCTGCGCTCAGCCCCGGCGTTTCCGTATAAATCGCAATCTTGCCTGCCACATCCGTCTGTGCAAATTTCAGCTTGAGTTTCATAAAATCATCCCTTTGCATGTGTATCCTCTCCTTTTTTCTTCTTGAAAATTTCACTGAGCCCCATCAACAGCAGAAAGCCCCCAAACAGCTTTTTCAGTATCTCCGATTCCAGCGAAACCGCCAAAAATGCCCCTGCCGCCGCCCCTGCCAGACCCAGAAGTGCAAGCGGCTTTGCGGTTTTCAGATCTAGCGTTCCGTTTTTATGGTGCGTAATGAGCGCCACAACTGCCGTTGGGATAAAATAAATCAGATTCACGCCCTGCGCCTGCTGTTGGTTCACCTCTGTCAGAAAAAGCAGCGCCGGAATCAGAATGGTGCCGCCGCCAATTCCCATGCCGCTGATGATGCCCGAAAAAAATCCAATCGCCGCAACGCCCCACATCATAAGATTAACCTCACTGCCGCCGCAAGCATGAATGCCCCGAAAATGCGGTGCAGCCATACACCGCTGACACGCTGCAGCAGCTTCGCCCCGACAAAGCCGCCGACCAGCCCCCCTGCCGATGCCCAGAGCGCAATCCTCCAGACTGCGCCCAAATCCGCTTTCCAGAGATAAACTCCCAGTGAGAGCAGGGATAAGGGCAGAATCACCGCAATGGCGGTCGCATGCGCCTTATGCTCCTCCTCCCCTAAAAACCGCTCCATCGCCGGCACCACAATTGTGCCGCCGCCACTGCCGAATAAGCCATTTGCAAAGCCTGTCACAAGACCGATTGCCGTCCGTTTGCATTTTTTTGTCAAAACCGCCGCCCCCTTTCGCCCTTAGTATGGAAAATCACCCTTTTTTTATGTATGTCTTTTCCGTTTTCCATTTTCAAAAAGAAAAAAGCGTAAACGGAGATTCTCCGCCACGCTCTCTTTCTTAATCGACCACTCTGTTGGTGTTGTTTTCTGTTTTGCTGCCGGCCTTGCTGTCCTTATCGTTTGTTTTTCTGTCCTGCCCTGTCAGGTCATCCCAGGTGTCCTCCAAATCCTGCCCAAGGGTAGTGCCTATGCTGTCATTTCGTGTGCCGTAGGTGGTATAATTCACATCATTATCCATGCTTCTGCCGCTGTTGATGCCGTAGCCGTCCCAGTAGGCTGCGCCGCCGTTTGCATATCTTCCGTTGTTATAGCCATCCATCGTGCCGCCCAGATTCGCTCCTGCGTTGCCACAGCCGCCGAGCAGCAGCATCACTGCCGCCAATGCGGAAAAAAGTCCTGCCCTTCTGCCAAACATAAAATCCCTCCCAGATATTTTTGATATTTTTGTTGCAATACGTTTTGATTGCCTTGTTATTGTTTCCGTTCGCTGCGCGAAAAACCCCGTCTTTTTCTGGCAGAGCCTGCAAATTTTAACAAATTTTCGTGCCTGCCGCAGATTTTCGATTTTCCTGCTCATATCATGCCTTGCGGAAGAAAATATCTGCTTCGCAGTTGCTTTCTTCCCCTGCAAACATGGTATAATAATAAAAATATCGTTTGAAATTTGATTTTGAAAAAGGAGTGATCCTCTATGGCAAACAGAAAAAGCGGTATCCTCCTGCACCCGTCCTCCCTGCCGTCGGCATTCGGCGTGGGTGATTTCGGGCAGGCGGCATATACCTTTCTTGATAGGCTTGCAGAAGCCAAGCAGACCCTCTGGCAGATTCTACCCCTCGTCCCCACCGATGCAGGCGGCTCGCCCTATTCCAGTGACTCCGCCTTTGCCGGCAATCCCCTGCTCATCAGTCCGGAGCTGCTTCTGAAAGAAGGTCTCTTGAGCGAAGCGGATTTGCAGAACGCTTCCGTTCCCCCTGCCGCAAGGGTTGATTACGAAAAAGCGGCGGCGGTCAAGCTGCCCCTGCTCGAAAAGGCCTTTCAAGCCTTTCAGCAAAAGGAGGCTCCTGCGGATTATGCCGCCTTTCAGGCTGAAAATGCCTACTGGCTTGCAGATTACGCCCTCTATACTGCGCTGAAGCAGCATTTTCTTTCCGTCCGCGCCACCGAAGAAGCCACGGAGGGATTCGATCTGTTCTGCGAGGAATGTACAGGGCTTTCCCTTCCTACGGAAAAACTACATGAATATTATGACAATGCCTCTTGGGTCTCCTTTCCACGCGGATTGAAAAGACGAAACGCTCTTTCTCTGAAAAAATGGAGAAGGCAGCTTGCTCCTGCCATCAAAAAGGAAATTTTCCTGCAATATATTTTCCAAAAGCAGTGGCAGGCAGTGAAGGCCTACGCCAACGAAAAGGGCATTTCCGTCATCGGGGACGCGCCCATTTTCGTCTCCTATGACAGCGCAGATGTCTGGGCGCATCAGAAGCTCTTTCGTCTGGACAGCAAGGGCTTCCCAACCTGCGTCACCGGCGTGCCGCCCGATTATTTCAGCGAAACGGGACAGCTTTGGGGCAATCCGCACTATGCTTGGCGGGAGCACGAAAAAACAGGCTTTGCGTGGTGGCTTTCCCGTATCCAAAAGAATTTGCAGGATGTCGATATCCTTCGCATTGACCATTTCCGCGGCTTTTCCGCCTGCTGGGAGGTTGCATTCGGGGCAGAGAATGCACGCGGCGGCAAATGGGCTTCTGCCCCCGGCGAAGCATTTTTTACCCTGCTGAAAGAAAAGCTCGGCTCTCCTCTCCCCCTCATCGCGGAGGATTTGGGCATCATTACAGATGAGGTTGCCGCCCTACGCGACTTTGCAGGACTCCCCGGCATGCGGATTTTGCAGTTTGCCTTCGGGCAGGAAAAAAACAACCCCTATCTGCCCCATTGCTACGATAAAAATACCGTTGTCTATACCGGCACGCATGATAATGACACCACAAACGGCTGGTATCAAGCGGCAACTGAGCAGGAAAAGGATCACTACCGCCGCTATCTGAACGTGGACGGCTCCAATGCGGCATGGGATTTTATCCGCCTTGCGCTTTCCTCTCCTGCGGATACTGCCGTTTTGCCCCTACAGGATGTGCTTTCCCTCGGCACAGAGCACCGCATGAATATTCCCGGCACAACAAGGGGCAACTGGGGCTTCACCTTCTCCTTCGATTGGTGGCAGGAGGGCTTTTCCGAAGGGCTGCGCTATCTTTCCGCCCTTTTCGGCAGAAATGAGCAGGCAGAAAAAGCAGCGGAGGAAACTGACGAATTTCTCCGTTAAGTTGCTTTTCCCCTTCCTTTGTGCTACAGTAATAAGATGTAAAAATATGTGCAAAAACCTTTTCTGAAAGGGAGGAAAAATATATGTGTGGCTTTTGCGGCTTTACCGGGCAGATTGCTTCGCCCGAGGAAATTCTGGAATCAATGAAAAATAAAATCATCCACAGAGGACCTGACAGTGACGGTTCTCATCTGGATGACGGCATTGCCATGGGCTTTCGCCGTCTCAGCTTTGTGGATCTGGAGGGCGGCAGTCAGCCCATTTATAACGAAACAAAAGATATGGTCATCACCTTCAACGGCGAGATTTATAACCATAGAGAATTAAGAGAGGAGCTAGAAGCCAAGGGACATGTCATGGGCAGCCGCGCCGATACCGAGGTGCTGATTCATGGCTACGAGGAATGGGGCGAGGAACTCCTGCAAAAGCTGCGTGGGATGTTTGCCTTCGTTATCTGGGATAAGAAAAATAAATCCATCTTCGGCGCAAGAGACTTTTTCGGCATCAAGCCCTTTTATTACACCATTGCCAATGGCAATCTGATTTACGCATCCGAAATCAAGGCAATTCTGGCGCACCCCGATGTCAAAAAAGAGGTCAATCCCATTGCACTGGAAAATTATCTGACCTTCCAGTACAGCGTTCTGGAGGAAACCTTCTTCAAAGGCATTTTCAAGCTGATGCCTGCGCATTGCTTCACCTTCAAGGATGGCAAAATGGATATCAAACGCTATTGGGAGCCTGTGTTTGAAGCAGACCGCAGCAAATCTCTGGAGGAATATGTGGATGAAATCGATGCAGCTATGCAGGATTCCATCAAGGCGCATAAGGTTGCGGATGTCGAGGTCGGCTCCTTCCTTTCCAGCGGTGTGGACAGTTCCTATGTTGCTGCCTGCTTCCATGGAGACAAAACCTTTACCGTCGGCTTTGATTACGAAAAATATAACGAAATCGACTATGCGAAGGCATTGTCCGAAAAAATCAAAATTGATAACTACAGCAAGCTGATTTCCAAAAAGGAATACTGGGATTCCATCCCTACCGTGCAGTATCACATGGACGAGCCTTTGGCAGATGCCTCTGCCATTGCACTTTATTTTGTCACAAAAACCGCATCTGAGCAGGTAAAGACCTGCATGAGCGGCGAGGGTGCAGATGAGCTGTTCGGCGGCTATAATATCTACCGCGAACCGCATGACCTGCTTCCCCTGACACGCCTGCCCCGTCCCATCCGTAAGGGTCTGGGTGCCATGGCACAGAAGCTGCCGAAAATGAAGGGCAAAAACTACCTCATCCGCGGCAGTAAGGACTTGCAGGAACGCTTTATCGGCAACGCCTTCATGCTCAATGAGGCAGAACGCGAGCGCATCCTCAAGCACCCTACGGGCAAATACCCCCATACCGTGCTGACAAAGCCCTTCTACGATAAGGCGAAGGACTTGGATGATGTCACCAAAATGCAGTATATTGACATTCATTTCTGGCTGATTGGGGATATCCTCTTAAAAGCCGATAAAATGAGCATGGCGAACTCCCTTGAGGTGCGTGTGCCTTTTCTGGACAGAGTTGTGTTCGATGTGGCGCGTAAGGTTCCGACAGAATACAAGGTCAATAAGGAAAATACGAAATTTGCCATGCGGCAGGCGGCACACCGCTATCTGCCCGATATGGTCGCAGAAAAGAAAAAGCTTGGGTTCCCCGTTCCCATCCGCATCTGGCTGAGAGAGGAAAAATACTATAACATGGTAAAGGAAGCCTTCCATAGCCCTGCGGCAGAGGAATTCTTCAAGGTAGACGAAATCATGAAGTATCTGGACGAGCATAAGGCAGGGAAGGCGGATAACAGCCGTAAAATCTGGACAATCTATATGTTCCTCGTTTGGCATAAGCAGTTTTTTGGTTAAGGCAAAAACAAAAAAGACCGATTTCTCAATGAGATTTCGGTCTTTCTTTTTATGCCTGTTTTCTTTTCAAAATCTCCTTCCAGTTCAGCACCGAAAGCAGCACCGCGCCAAACACAATCAATCCCCCGATCAGCACGCGCGTGGTAAAGGGATCGCCATACAGCACCACGCCGCAGAAATACCCAATCACCGATTCCATGGAAAGCAGCACCGCCGAATGGGTATCGGAGGTATATCTCTGCGCGATATTCTGCAGGGTATACGCCCCAACCGTATTCACAATCATCAGATATGCCATCGCACCCACACCGACAAGCGGATACGCCTGCGGCATTTCCCCCAGAATCAGCATTGTGATAAGGGAAAGTCCTCCTGCTGTCAGATATTGATAAAAGGACATCGCCAGAGGGCTCACCTTCTTCGCACAAATCCCCGTTGCCACAATCAGAAACGAATACACCAGTGCAAACAGCAGCGAAAGTGCATCCCCCAATTCCACACGCAGAGAGCCACTCAGAGAAATCAGCCCAATTCCGAAAAGCGCCATTGCCCCTGCGGCAAAAGCCTTATTCTGTGGACGCTTGCGCAGCACAAGCCACGAAATAAACGGCACAATTACCACATACGTTGTCACCAGAAACGCCTGCTTCGAGGGCGTTGTGTAGCGCAGCGCAATAATCTGCAGCGGCTGTGCCAAAAAGAGCAGTCCGCCCAGAATCATTCCCGCCTTGATATCCTCTTTCATACTGCTCTTTACTGCGCGGCGAAACAGAAGTCCCATCCAAAACGCCGCTCCCAGAAACCGCACCGCCATAATCCAAAAGGTCGGAAACGCCTTTGCCGCCATATCCCCTGCGACAAAGCCCATCCCCCAGAAGGTCGCCGCCAGCAAAAGCGCAAAATCCGCCAGCAGCATTTTTTTCTTCTCGTCCATCTCTTTGCCTCTTTCTAATAGGAAAAAAGGTGTAACCCTATCATTGGGATTACACCTTAGCTTCTTCATACTGCCTTCTTCGCCTGCGGCGAAGGCGCAGTGTTATTTTTTAGAACTGCAAATCATCCATATCCGCGGAACCAATCGGCACTGTTGCGCCGCAGCCGGGACAGGGAATTTCCGTCTGCATCTCCATGGTCTGTTCATCTACATCGAGCTCCTGTCCACATGAAGGGCAGTTAAAGGAATAGAAGAAAATGGGCTCATCTGTTTCGTCCAAATCCTCATCCTCCATCACGAGGTCCTCATCATCCATGAAGGTTTCCAGCATGAAAGCCATGTCATCCAGAACATCCAGAATCCCATGGAAAATCTTTCCTTCCTTGCTCTCGGCAGGAAAATCACTCCCATCACAAAGACCTCTCAGATAGGTAATCTTCTTTTCAAAATATTCCATTTGTCATAGCCTCCAAATCAAATGCAAGTGTCTGTTCAGAATTATTCTTTGGATCTGCCCAGATATTCGCCTGTTCTTGTGTCAATCTGAACCCTTTCACCGGATTCGATGAACAGAGGAACCTGAATTACCAGACCTGTTTCAACAGTAGCGGGCTTCAGCGCACCCTGTGCTGTGTTGCCTGCGAAGCCGGGCTCTGTATCTGTGATAACCAAATCTACGAACTGAGGTGCTTCTACCAGGAAGGGAGCGCCTTTGTAGAACTTAATGGTTGCTTCATCATTTTCTCTCAGATATTTCAGTGCTTCTTCTACCTGATCATGGTGCAGAGGAATCTGGTCGAAGGTATCGTTGTCCATGAAGTAGTACAGCTCACCGTCATTATACAGATACTGCATCTTCTTTGTTTCAATGTGTGCCTTGGGGAATTTATCGTTGGGGTTGAACGCTTCTTCTCTTGTAGCGCCTGTCAGAATATTTTTGTATTTTGTTCTTACGAAGGGAGAGCCTTTCCCGGGCTTAACGTGCTGGAAGTCCAGAATTACATGGGGCTCACCGTTCATTTCAAAAGTAATGCCTTTTCTAAATTCACCTGCAGAAATCATGATATTTCCTCCTCAAATTATTTATCATTTTTATAAATCCAAAATCGATGTTTATTCTATCGTTCCAAAAATAAACATATCCTTTTATATTCTAATAGATGAAGCTGCATTTTTCAATAAAAAATTAAAAAAACAATGCTTATTTCCCGTATTTCTTGAAATAAACCTTCATCACCTGACGCTCTGCACCGCGTTTTACCTTTGTAATGAGCTGATCCCGGTTGCAGATGGGCGCGGTCATGATGCAGAGCAGTCCGCCCCGATGTCCACACCACATGTCCGTAAAGACCTGATCGCCGACCATGGCAGTGGTTTTGGGTGTTGTTCCCATGATTTCCATTGCCCGATTCAGCTTCTTGATGCCGGGCTTGCCTGCCTTATGGATTGCCAGCGCACCAAGCCTGCGGTTAAACAGCTGCACACGCTCCTTGGTATTATTGGACAAAATGCAAAGCTTAAATCCCTCTTTTCGCAAAAAAGCAAACAGCTCCACAATTTCCTCATCCGGCTCTGCCACATCGAAGGGCGCAACGGTGTTGTCAATATCGAACACCAGACCGCGGATGCCAAGCTTTTTCAAATCCTCCAAGGGCAGCTCAAATACAGATTTCACATAAATATCCGGAAAAAAACGTTCCAGTAGTGCCATAGATTACTCTCCTTCTCTGCCTGCTTTCCAGTAGGCGTTTTCATCAATATCCCCCAAACGCTCGCCGCTGAGATAGCGAATCATCACATCATCCACCTCGCCAAGCACCCCATAGGTCAGCTCAATCCGCTTTGCGCGGAGAATATTACGGGCAGAGGAACGGATGTTGCCACAGATAACGGCGTTAATATCCTGCTCTGTCAGAAAATCCGCAATGGCGGTTTTTCCAAGTGGAACAATCTCCTTTTTCTTCACCAGCTCGATTTCTATTTCATAAATCGTAAATTCCGCCGCACGGCTGTACTGCGGATCGATTCTGTTGTTTTTTGTGGGAATTGCTACACGCATCAAAAATCCCCCTTTCTTGCCATATTTTATTATTTTATCTTTTTTCGCCTATGTTTGTCAATTTCTTTGCGTATTTTCGTAAAACATTGTACAATACTATGGAAGAAAGCCGTTTTTACGGCACGAAAGGAGCTTATTCAAATGGATGAAAGAATCAAAACATTAGCATATAACCTCGTGCATTTTTCCTGCAAACTGGAAAAGGGCGAAAAGGTCTGGATTTCCTGCAACGGCGTGCATCCGCTGCCGCTGGTAAAGCAGATTATCAAGGAGACCTACAGGGTGGGTGCAATCCCCTTTGTAAAAATGATGACAAACTCTCTGGAACGGGAGCTGCTTCTGGGCGCAACAGAGGAGCAGCAGAAAATCATGGCAGAGGTGGACTGCCGCCTGATGGAGCAGATGGATGCCTTCATCGGCGTGCGTGGCGAGGACAACCTGACAGAGCAGTATGATGTGCCGACAGAAAAAATCGATATCCAGAACCGTTTGTATGATGACCCTGTGCATCACCGGATTCGTGTGCCGCACACAAAATGGGTGGTGCTGCGCTACCCCACAAACGCCATGGCGCAGTCCGCCAAGACCTCTTTGGAGGATTTCGAGGATTTCTATTTTAATGTATGCAATCTGGATTACGGCAAAATGGGTGATGCCATGGAGCATCTGGTGGAATTGATGAATAAAACAGACCGCGTGCGTCTGGTGGCAAGGGATACGGATATTTCCTTCTCCATCAAGGATATTCCTGCCATCAAGTGTGCCGGCGGCTGCAATATCCCCGACGGCGAGGTTTATACCGCACCGGTGCGCGATTCCATCAACGGTGTGATTACCTATAATACCCCCTCCGAATACAACGGCTTTACCTTTGAAAATGTACGCCTGACCTTCAAAGACGGGAAAATCGTGGACTGCGACGGGAATGACAAGGAGCGTCTGGAACAGGTATTCAACACAGACGAGGGCGCAAGATATGTGGGCGAATTTGCCATCGGCGTAAACCCCTATATCACAAAGCCCATGAACAACATTCTTTTCGATGAAAAAATTGCAGGCTCTATCCATTTTACGCCCGGCAACTGCTATGAGGATGCCCCCAACGGCAATAAATCCGCAATCCATTGGGATTTGGTGCTGATTATGACACCCGAATACGGCGGCGGCGAAATCTGGTTTGATGATGTGCTGATTCGCAAAGACGGCAGATTCCTTCTGCCTGAGCTGGAATGCCTGAACCCCGAAAATCTGAAGTAAGACAAATGAAAAAAAGGATACCCGAAACATCATGCTTCAGGTATCCTTTTTTTAATCTTCAATTTCAAATTTGACTTTGATTTTGAAATCCTTATAAAATTTTTCTATATCATAAAATACTGC
>OBRJ01000422.1_pt1 | contig 23899 bp, 27 predicted proteins | sample 1494831 | NCBI WGS metagenome assembly OBRJ01 (sample SAMEA3360658, study PRJEB22359) | human gut metagenome | biome: ENVO:urban biome; feature: ENVO:human-associated habitat; material: ENVO:feces | place: Bangladesh | collected 2011
GAGCCATGCTCTTCTCCTTGCTGGTGTAGAAGCCGGTGCACTCCAGAACGACATCGACGTTCAGCTCGCCCCAGGGAGCGTCCTTTGCGTCCTTAACAGCGTAGATCTTGATCTCCTTGCCGTCCACGATGATGGAGTCCTCGGTAGCCTCGACGGTGTGCTTGCCCTCACCGATCTTGCCGCAGAAGGAGCCCTGAGCGGTATCGTACTTCAGCAGGTGAGCCAGCATCTTGGGGCTGGTCAGGTCGTTGATAGCGACGACCTCGTAGCCCTCAGCATCAAACATCTGACGGAAAGCCAGACGGCCAATACGACCAAAACCATTGATAGCAACTCTAACAGCCATGTTAATAGTACCTCCTAAATGTTCTTACCCTGATTCGGATAATTCACGGTACTCTTATTTTAGACCAAAACGGCCAAACTTTCAAGTGCCTGCCAAAAAATTAACAAGTCGTTTTCATACTTTTTTGCTTTTGTACTATTTTCTCGGGGAATGAGGTGCTGTTTTGAGCAATTCAACCAAGCGACTGCTGACGCATTTATGCATCCTGCTCAGTCCTTGTGCAGCGCACAGCGCTCAAGGCTCCCAAAGCGCCCACACAGCACAGCCCCAGCCGGAACAGCAGCGTCGGCGTCAGCAGAGCCCCGCTGCCCTCCTGCACGAGGGTCTGCAGCACGGTGGGCAGCTCCCAGCACAGGCAGAGGGCAAACGCCGCCAGCCCGCCGGCGCAGAGGGTGCGCCCATCCGACGTGCCGGGCAGGTAGAGCGCCCGGGCCAGCGCCGAGAGGAACATCAGCCCCGCCAGCAGCTGCCAGACCATCGCCGTGGGGGCCACCCGGTGCCAGCTGGAGCTGTTCTCCATAAAGCGGGCCAGCACGCACCAGTAGAACACGGCGCTGCCCAGCACGGCAGGCGTCAGGCTGCGGGTGGGGGTCTTCCAGTCCTTCCGCAGCCAGCTCAGGCCGAGACCGATCATCCAGAACGCGCACAGCGCCTCCAGCGCGGCCCGGATAAGCATCACCACGCTGCTGTGCATCCAGAGGATGCGCAGCACAGCGGCCTCACCATAGCAGACCGCTGCCGCCAGTGCCACGACGCCGGAAGGCGTGCAGCGGCCCCGCAGCGCGCCGGCCTGCGGCTTACAGCAGCGGCCCGCCGCCACGGCGGCACCGACGGCCACGGCCAGCGCACCGTACCGCAGCCAGACCGGGCCGACGATGCACAGGCCCGTTTCCGCGTCGGTGAGAAGGGCCAGGTCGATGCCCCGGAAAACGCCCAGCGCTGCGCTCAGGAAAAGCGAAACCATGATAAAGAAGTTCATCTGTAATCCTCAAATCTCTATCCCCTTTTTTCGGGGAAATTATCATAAGTGTATGATAGCGCGTTTTGGGCAGAAATGCAAGGCATTCCCCTCTTGTGCGCTTTTTTGCCGACAGCGGCCGGTATACTGAGTCCAAAAGTCTGTCCGGGAGGGAGATATGCCCCATGAAAAAAGCCTTTCTGCTCCTCTGCGCCCTGCTCCTCGCGCTGGGCAGCGCCCTGCCGCTGGCGGGCTACCGGCTGGCCCGAGCCGTGCTGGGCCGCAGAGCGGACGTTCCCCCTGCCCCGACGTCCAGCACCTCCACCGTATCGGAAGCCGCGCCTGCCGCTTTCGAGGGCGACGCAGACGTCTTTCTCATCGAAGACCTGAGCACCGGCGAGGTGCGGCAGGTGCCGAAGCGGGACTACCTCATCGGGGCCGCAGCGGCTGAAATGCCCCTCACATGGCCGGACGAGGCCCTCAAGGCACAGATCGTCGCGGCCCACAGCTACGCGCTCTACTGCCGCGACCACGCCTCCGCGGCCAACGGCAGCTGGCTCTCTGCCGACCCGGCACGGCGGCAGGGCTATCTGACCGACGCCGTCCTCCACAGCTACTGGGGGACCGACTACGAGGCCAGCTATGCCCGTCTCTCGGCCCTCGCGGACGCCGTCCTCAGCGACGTCCTCTGCTATGACGGTGCGGCGGCAGGGACGAGCTATTTTGCCATCTCCAATGGCCGTACCGAGGCCAGCGAGAACGTCTGGGGCAGCGCCCTCCCCTACCTCGTCCCGGTGGACAGCAGCACCGACCTCTCCGCCGACAACTACGAAGTCACCCTCACCCTTTCTGCCCCGCAGGTGCAGCAGCTTCTTTCCTCGGGACTGGGCATCGCCGCCGACTCTGCCGCGCCGGAACGCTGGTTCGGTGAGACGACCCTGACAGCCTCGGGCTATGCGGCCTCTCTGCCCGTCTGCGGCCAGACCGTCTCCGGCACGGCCCTCCGGCGGGCTCTGGGGCTGCGGAGCGCCTGCTTCACCATCCGGTATCAGGACGGCAGCTTCCGCATCACGACGAAAGGCTACGGCCACGGCGTGGGCCTGAGCCAGTGGGGTGCCAAAGCGCTGGCCGAGCAGGGCTGGACCTACGAAGCCATCCTCGCCCACTATTTCCCGGGGACGCAGCTCTGCCGATGACACAAAAACAGGGTGGTCAGCATTGCCGACCACCCTGTGTCTTTTTCTTTTGGGGAAGCTCAACCCAGAAGCCAGCTCCACATCCCCTTCTTCGTCTCGGTCTCGGTCACAGCCTCAGCTTTACTCTCAACTGCCTCAGCCACAGCCTCTTCGGTCTCCTGAACGAGCTGACCCAGCTTCGTGCCGGAGGGATCCTGCACCGTCCAGTAGGTCGCGGTGCTGCTGGCGCTGCCGGAAACGGTGAAGTCGCTCATGAAGCAGAGCGTCTGGCCGTTGGAGTCGGTCAGCACGACCATGTAAGTGTAGCTGCCTTCGGGCAGCTCACCGAAACGGAGCTGGCTGTCGAAGTTCTTCAGAGACCAGCTGGACGCATTGGGCGAGGCCTCAGCGCTCTGAACAGGCTGGTCGTTGGCATCGAGGATCGCCGCTTCCACGCTGCTCAGCACAGCACCCGATGCGCTGGCGGCAGTGCCGCTCACGCTCATGCCCTTGCCGGTGCGGATGTTGACCGGGTAGCGCATTCCTTCCAGACGGAGGCTGTCCAGCGTCGCGACGGCGCTGTTATGGTCGGAAGATATGTACCAGTAGCAGGAAGCACCTGCGATGGAGATGCTGGCTGCCGAGATCGGCACACGGCCCGAGGAGACGCTGCCGGCGGGGTCGGAGCAGTAGAACACGCCGTCGGTGTAGTCCGTCAGGAGAACGGCGTGGGGCTGGCGGCGGTCGTAGAGGACGATGCCCTCGGGGTGCTCTGCCAGCAGCTGGATGAGCACCGCCTTCTTCGCCTCGTTGTTGGATGGCAGAGTGGAGTAACCCACCTGCATCGCATTATAGTTGAAGCTGTGGGAGAGGCCCCCTGCCCACGCACTGCCGCGGACGCTGTTCTCGGTCACATCCGTCCAGTCGGTCAGGCCGTCCAGAAAGGCACGGCGGCGGAGCATCATGGCGGCGGAGGCCAGCGTGCAGGTGCCGCCCCGGCTCTGCTTGAAGTAAAATCCTGCGTCCACGTTGAGGTCCACCGCCAGCGCTCCCGGCAGCATCACTGCCATCAGCACGAGCGACAGCACAAGGGCCATCAGTTTTTTCCAGATCCGGTGCGGCGCACATTCCACGTTTGACTCATCCTTTCAGCTTTCATTCACTGCTGTAAAGTATACCATTTTGTTACACTTTTGTAAACCGCAGGGAGACTTTTTTCTCAGATTTCACACGCTTCGTACACAATTTCGGGGCAGAATGCACAAATAACGTCTAACTTTTTGGAACATATAACAAAAAGCCCCCGCCGTCCCGAGGGACAGCAGGGGCAAAACTGGAACGAATTTTCGTTTAGAACAGGCCGGTGATCTTGCCGTCGGCGTCCACATCAATGCCCACGGCGGCGGGCTTCTTGGGCAGGCCGGGCATGGTCATGATGCTGCCGCAGATGACCACCACGAAGCCGGCGCCGGCGGCCAGACGCACCTCGCGCACCTCCATCGTGAATCCGGTGGGCGCGCCGGTCAGCTTGGCATTATCGCTGAAGCTGTACTGGGTCTTGGCGATGCAGACGGGCAGATCGCCGTAACCCAGTTCGGTAAGCTCGGCCAGAGTCTTGCTGGCGGCGGCGCTGTAGTTCACGCCGTCGGCGCGGTAGATCTTGGTGGCGATGGCGTTGATCTTGTCCTTGAGGGGCATTTCCAGCGGGTAGGTGTACCGGATGGGACGGTCCTCCATGATGTCCAGCACCTTCTCGGCCAGAGCCTTGCCGCCCTCGCCGCCCTTGGCGAAGACCTCGCTCAGGACGCAGGGGACGCCCTGCTCGGCGCAGACCTGCTCGACGTAAGCCTGCTCCTCGGCGGTATCGGTGGGGAAGGCGTTGATGGCCACCACGACGGGCAGGCCGAAGCCGTTCTTCATGTTGTCGATGTGGCGGACGAGGTTGGCTGCGCCCTTCTTGACAGCCTCGAGGTTGGGAGTGTTCAGGTCGGCCTTGGCTACGCCGCCGTGGCTCTTGAGAGCCCGGAGGGTCGCCACCAGCACGCAGGCGCTGGGCGCGATGCCCGCATAGCGGCACTTGATGTCCAGGAACTTCTCTGCGCCCAAGTCTGCGCCGAAGCCGGCCTCGGTGATGACGTAGTCGGCCAGCGAGAGGCTGAGCTTGGTGGCCATGACGCTGTTGCAGCCGTGGGCGATGTTGGCGAAGGGGCCGCCGTGGATGATGGCGGGGTTGTTCTCGAGGGTCTGGACCAGGTTCGGGTCGAGGGCGTCCTTCAGCAGGGCGGTCATGGCTCCCGCTGCGCCGATCTCCCCAGCCGTGACGGGCTTGCCGTCGTAGGTGTAGGCACAGACGATCTTAGAGAGGCGCTCTTTCAAATCGGAGATGCTGGTGGCAAGGCAGAAGATGGCCATGATCTCGCTGGCGACGGTGATGTCGAAGCCGTCCTCGCGGGGGGTGCCGTTGACCTTGCCGCCCAGGCCGTCCACGATGAAGCGGAGCTGACGGTCGTTCATGTCCATGCAGCGCTTCCAGGTGATGCGGCGGGGGGCGATGTTCAGGGGGTTGCCCTGCTGGATGCTGTTGTCGATCATGGCCGCCAGCAGGTTGTTGGCGGTACCGATGGCGTGGATGTCGCCGGTGAAGTGGAGGTTGATGTCCTCCATCGGCACCACCTGTGCGTAGCCGCCGCCGGCTGCGCCGCCCTTCATGCCAAAGACAGGGCCGAGGGAGGGTTCACGGAGGCAGAGCATGGTCTTTTTGCCTATGGCGTTCATGGCGTCGGCCAGACCCACGCTGGTGGTCGTCTTGCCCTCACCGGCGGGGGTGGGGCTGATGGCCGTGACGAGGATGAGCTTGCCCTGCTTCGATGCCTTGTGGATGAGGCGGTGGTTTATCTTGGCCTTATAGCGGCCATAGGGGATCACGTCCTCGTCGGCAAGACCCAGACCGGCGGCGATGTCGGCGATGGGCTTCATTTTGGCTTCCTGTGCGATCTCGATGTCAGACTTCATATTCAGCATCCTCCTTAAACAAAAAGGGCAGCTTTGCGCACCACGACGCAAGGCTGCCCAGACGGTCGGCATTAAAGCTTCTCTCCCCTTCTGCACTGTGGTGCTCCACAAGATCCGTCAGCAGAAGGGTCAGCTTGGAAGCTACTTTCACAGCCATTGCACACCGCCTGAATGGCATTTTTGCCCGCATACTTCGTTGCTTTCCCTTGCAATCCGTCAGGATCGCTGCGGAAAAGCGCCTTGTCTGCCAGCAAAAATTCTCATCCATTCGGCGCACCCTGGCTATGAAAGCAGCTTCTAACATCTAAAAGATAACACACCCATGCCGGGTTTGTCAAGCACAAAAAAGACGCCCCCGCTTTGCAGCGAGAGCGCCTTCCGTTTCAAGAATCGAGATTCAAGAAGCTAGCTTTAAGGGGGTTAAATTACTTAACCTCAACCTTAGCGCCGGCATCCTCCAGCTTCTTCTTGATGTCCTCAGCCTCAGCCTTGGAAGCCTTCTCCTTGACAGCCTTGGGAGCGCCGTCAACGATAGCCTTAGCCTCCTTCAGGCCCAGACCGGTGATCTCCTTGACCAGCTTGATGACGCCCATCTTGCCAGCGCCAGCCTCGACCAGGATGACGTCGAACTCGGTCTTCTCTTCCTCAGCGGCAGCAGCAGCGCCAGCAGCAGCGGGAGCAGCAGCAGCAACAGCAGAAACACCGAACTCCTCGCAGTAGGTGTCGATCAGTTCCTTCAGCTCCAGAACGGTCAGGCCCTTGACGGACTCGATGATGGCAGTAATCTTCTCAGAAGCCATGGTAATAACCCTCCAATATCAATGGTTTTAGTTTGTTTCAGTTTTTTGTTAAGCGGCGGTCACGCAACCATTAGGCAGCGGGCTCCTCCTGCTTGTCGGCATAAGCCTGCATTGCAACGGCCAGACCAGACAGAGTGCTGGTGAGGGCGCCTGCAAACATGGACAGCATACCTTCGCGGTTGGGCAGCTTTGCGATAGCGTTGGTCTCGGCGGCGTTCATAGCCTTGCCTTCCATGAAGCCAGCCTTCACGACGAACTTCTTGGACTTATCGCCATCCTGATACTTGCACAGGATGCGGGCAGCAGCCATGGGGTCATCCTCGTGAGCAAAAGCAACAGCGGTGTCGCCCTTGAAGTTCTCAGCCAGACCCTCCAGAGCGGTACCCTTAACTGCCAGACGCAGCATGGTGTTCTTCACGACCATGTAATCAACGCCTGCCTCACGCAGCTCCTTACGGAGCTTGGTGTCGTTCTCGACGTTAATGCCGCCGTAAGCGACGACGCAGCCGGAAACCGCACTCTCAAACTTTGCCTTCAGATCAGCGACGTAAGCCTGCTTTTCAGAAAGAATCTTTGCACTGGGCATTCGGTTTCACCTCGTTTCAAAAACTTGTATCGAAAGCCGGAGCAATGAAAAAAGCCTCTCTCCCGCGCACTGCGCCGAGAGAGAGGCATAAAGCAACTTTACGCACGTTTCTCGGCAGGCGGTCAAACTTTACACTGGACTCCAGCGCCTGCTGTCTTAAAAACAGCATGATTATAATACCGCAAACGTGCGGCGTTGTCAAGTGCTTTTTTGAATTTTCTGACAATATTTTTCTGCCACCCGTAAACAGGCAGCAGAAAAATATCAGAAATTCAAATTAGACACCGTACTTCAGGGTGTTCAGACGGATGCCAGGGCCCATGGTGGTGGCGATGGTAGCGCTCTTGAAGTAGGTACCCTTTGCTGCAGCGGGCTTTGCCTTGGCAATAGCCTCCATCACAGTGTCCAGGTTGGTGTACAGCTTCTCTGCACCGAAAGAAGCCTTGCCCACGGGCACATGGATGATGTTCTGCTTGTCCAGACGGTACTCGATCTTACCAGCCTTAGCCTCGCTGACAGCCTTGCCCAGATCGGGAGCCACAGTGCCGGCCTTGGGGTTGGGCATCAGGCCACGGGGGCCCAGAACTTTACCCAGACGGCCAACGCGGCCCATCATATCGGGGGTGGTCACGACGACATCAAAATCCATGAAGCCGCCGGCGATCTTTGCGATCAGCTCGTCATCGCCAACAATATCAGCGCCAGCAGCCTCGGCAGCAGCAGCTGCGGGGCCCTTAGCAATAGCGCAGACGCGGACGGTCTTGCCGGTGCCGTTGGGCAGAACGACAGCGCCGCGGACCTGCTGGTCAGCGTGACGGCCATCAACGCCCAGACGGACGTGCAGCTCGACGGTCTCGTCGAACTTGGCAGAAGCGGTCTTGCAAGCCAGCTCCAGAGCCTCGTTCACATCGTATGCCTTAGTAGAATCGACCAGCTTTGCAGCGTCGACATAGTGCTTGCCATGTTTCATTGTATATCCTCCTGTGTGGTCATGCGGGCAGTGTTATGCCCTCCCACTGTTTATGTCTCAGCCCTCGACGACGACGCCCATGGAACGGCAGGTGCCGCGGACCATGCTGCAGGCAGCTTCCAGAGAAGCAGCGTTCAGGTCGGGCATCTTGGTCTTGGCGATCTCCTCCACCTGAGCGGCGGTCAGAGAAGCAACCTTTTCCTTGTTGGGCTTGCCGGAAGCGGTGTTGATGCCAGCGGCCTTCTTGATCAGAACAGCTGCCGGAGGAGTCTTGGTGATGAAGCTGAAGGAGCGGTCAGCGTACACGGTGATGACGACGGGGATCACATAACCCATCTGGTTCTTGGTACGCTCGTTGAACTCCTTGGTGAACGCCATGATGTTGACGCCCTTCTGACCCAGAGCAGGGCCAACAGGGGGAGCCGGAGTCGCCTTGCCGGCCTCGATCTGCAGCTTAATGTAGCCAGTAACTTTCTGTGCCATGATAAATGCACCTCCAAAAATCTGTGGTGAGTTGCGGCGCAGTGTCTCTGCGCCTCCCACGAGCGCGTGCACGCTGCACACGCTCTATAAGAACCGCACTGCGGTCTTACCTTGGTAAACGGAACTTGCCGGTTGGTTACGGCAGCTCGACCTGACCGATCTCCACCTCTGCGGGGGTCTCGCGGCCGAACATATTGACCTTGAGCTTCACCTTGAAGCTCTCGGTGTCGATCTCTTCCACAAGGCCCATAAAGCCTTCCAGAGGACCGGCGGTGATCTGCACGGTATCGCCGACAGCAAAATCGACGCTCAGCGGTGCAGCCTTCTCCACGCCCATCTTCTCCACTTCCTCAGTGGTCAGCGGAACGGGCTTGGAGGCGGGGCCGACGAAGCCGGTGCAGCCGCGCGTATTGCGCACGACATACCAGGTATCGTCGTTCATCACCATTTTGACCAGAACGTAGCCGGGGAACAGCTTGTGCTCCACCATCTTCTGCTTGCCGTTCTTGTCGATCTCAGGAACCATCTCGACGGGAACCTTGATGTCGCAGATCAGATCCTGCAGGTGACGGTTCTCCACCATGGTCTGCAGGTCGTTTGCGACCTTGTTCTCATAACCGGAATAGGTATGCACAACATACCAAAGAGCCTCAGTGGACTCATCTACCAGCTTGGTTGATTCTTCCATTTTGGTTGACCCTCCGTTTCAAGATGATTCTCAGGCGCCGATGATCAGGCCCAGAATACCACCAAAGATGGCATCCAGCAGGATCATCACAACCGCTGCAATGGCGACGGTCACGAGCACAACGATGGTGTTGGTCTTGACGTCCTGCTTGGACGGCCAGACCACCTTCTTCAGCTCGCTCTTGGTATCGCGGAAGAACTTTGCGACCCGTGCGCAGAAGCCCTTGACAGCGGCTTTAGCTTTGGCCACAAAGCCCGGCTTTTTCTCGGTTTTGTCTGCCATTATGCTCCGCCTTTCTTTTACTTGGTTTCGCGATGAAGGGTGTGCTTCTTGCAGAAACGGCAATACTTCTTCAGCTCGAGACGATCGGGGTTGTTCTTCTTGTTCTTCGTGGTGTTGTAGTTGCGCTGCTTGCACTCGGTGCAGGCCAAAGTGATTTTAACGGTCATTTGTTGACACCTCCATTATAACGGTTGTTTTGAACCTCCCTCGGGTGCGGGTGGCAGCTGTAAAAACAGGCGCACTTAATAACCCCGCAAAAGAGGTGATATCATTGTACCACGCGTTTTTCAATCCGTCAAGCAGAAAAAAGCGATTTTGAGAAACTTTTTTTGCAGCCGCTGTCTTTTTGTCCCAAGGCAGCTTTTTTGCATTCTGCTTGCATCGCGGGCGTAGATATTGTATAATGAGTTGAAACGGCATTTTACCGGTTTGAAGCCGCCCCTTTACCGGGGTTTTATAAATAGGAGTGAGATATCATGCAGTCTGCAAATAAAATGTGCGTGGCTCTGTTGTTTGGCGGTATGTCCAGCGAACATGAGGTCAGCTGTGTCTCTGTGGGCAACTTTGTCCGCAACATCGACCGCAGCAAATACGAGGTGCTCACCGTGGGCATCACCAAGGAGGGCCGCTGGCTCTATACCGAGGCCACGGCGGAACAGATGGCCGATGGCAGCTGGGAAGAGCTGCCCGGCAATATGCCCTGCGTGATCAGCCCGGACCGCGCCGACCACGGCATGATCCTGTTTACCCCGGACGGCCGGGTGGAAAAGATGCACCTTGACGTGGTGATCCCGGTGCTCCACGGCCTGTGGGGCGAGGACGGCACCGTGCAGGGCCTGCTGGAGCTGGCCGGCATCCCCTACGTAGGCTGCGGCGTTCTGGCCAGCGCGGTCTGCATGGACAAGGCTGTGGCCAACGCCATGTTCGACGCCTCCGGCATCCCCCACACCAAGTGGCTCTCCGCCACCCGCTGGGAGATCGAGTCTGACCCCGACGGCGTCTGCGACGGTGTCATCGCAAAGCTGGGCTGGCCCATCTTCGTCAAGCCTGCCAACGCCGGTTCCAGCGTGGGCATCACCAAGGCCCATGACCGCGATGAGCTGAAGGCCGCCATCCGGCTGGCCCTCGCCAACGACCGCAAGGTGGTGTTCGAGGCCTTCGTGGACGGCCACGAAGTGGAGTGCGCCGTCATCGGCTCCGACCCCGCCGTCTCCACCCGCCCGGGCGAGATCCTGGCCGGTGCCGAGTTCTACACCTACGACGACAAGTACAAGAACGGCGTCAGTCAGGTGGTCATTCCGGCCCGCCTGCCTGAGGAAAAGCTGGATGAGGTGAAGACCTACGCCGCCATGGCCTACACGGCGCTGGGCTGCGAGGGTCTGGCCCGCTGCGACTTCTTTGTGGAGAAGGACACCGGCCGCGTCCTCATCAACGAGATCAACACCTTCCCCGGCTTCACCCCCATCAGTATGTACCCCAAGCTGATGGAGCATGAGGGCATCCCCGTGCCTGCCCTCATCGACCGCCTCATCGCTCTGGCTCTGGAAAGGACGGAAAAGCAGCATGGATAACCGTCCCATCGGCGTATTCGACAGCGGCCTCGGCGGTCTGACCGGCGTGCGGGAGCTGCGCAAGCGCCTCCCCAACGAGAATATCGTCTACTTCGGCGATACCGGCCGCGTCCCCTACGGCAGCCGCAGCCCTGAGACTATTTTGCAGTATGCACGGCAGGACATCGCGTTCCTGCTCTCGAAGGATGTCAAGTGCATCATGGCCGCCTGCGGCACGGTGTCCAGCATCTACCCCGCCGCCGAGGCCGCAAAGCTCCCCGTCCCCTATCTGGGCGTCGTGGACGCTGCGGCCCGGGAGGCCGCTTTCGTCACCCGGAACCGCCGCATCGGCGTCATCGGCACGGCGGCCACCATCCGCTCCCGCAGCTACGAGACCGTCCTGCGCAAGCTCGTTCCCGGCGTGGAGATCACAGCCCGGCCCTGTCCCCTCTTCGTGCCTCTCGTGGAGGCCGGCTATGTGGACCACAGCGCCCTCGACAAGCAGCAGGTGACCCGTCTGGTCATCGCCCAGTATCTGGCCGAGGTGCGGGAGGCCGGGGTGGATACCCTCATCCTCGGCTGCACCCACTACCCCCTCATCAAAGAGATGATCGGCTGGTACATGGGCAGGAACGTCACCCTCGTGGACCCGGCCCAGACCGCCGCCCACCATCTGGAGCGGACCCTCAGCGAGCATGGCCTGAAGGGAAATCACGAAAAGGGCGAGGCCCACTTCTACGTCAGCGACGTGCCGGACAGCTTCGCCCAGACCGCCGACCTCTTCCTCGGGGAGTACAAGGGCGGGCTCATCGACCAGATCGCCATCGATAAATACTGATAAGGACGCAAAACTGTGAGCAAACCACTGGAAAACTACATCATCCGCATCAAGAGCTCCATCGACCAGTTCGACAATGAGGGCGTCATCCGCGAGGAGGACCGCGACCACATCGAGCTGATGACCCGGGGCAGCTTTACCAAAAAGAACGGAAGCTACTACATCTCTTATAAGGAGACACAGACCATCGGCTTCGAGGGCTGCACCACCACCATCAAGATCGCCGAGGACGGCAGCCGGGTGGCTCTGCTCCGGTTCGGGCGGGCCAACAGCCAGCTCCTCATCGAGCGGGACCGCCGCAATCTCTGCCACTACGAGACGGAGGTGGGCTCCCTCACTCTGGGCGTCACCGGCGACGGCATCGACTGCAAGCTGACCGAGAAGGGCGGCAGCGCGGCGTTCAGCTACCTGCTGGATGCCGACGACGCCCGCATCGTCAGCCGCAACACGCTGGAAATGACGGTACAGCACGTCAACTGACTTCTCATTGTTTTTTGCCTGCGGCTCCTGCGGCAAGCGGGCTTCGCACTCAAACACGAAAGGACACTTGAAATGACCGACTTTGAAAAGACCTACCAGAACTACAACCCCCGGCAGACCGCGCTGGACGAGGCCCGCGCCCTGCTGACCGCCGCCGCCAGGGCTGCGATGGCTGACGGCACCCTGCCCGAGGCCGAGCTGCCCGCCTTCATCGTAGAGATCCCCGCCGACGTCAAGAACGGCGACATCGCCTCCAACATCGCCATGGCCGGCGCGCGCACCTGGCGCAAGGCCCCGAAGATGATCGCCGACGCCCTCATCGCCCACCTGCCCGCACTGGACGGCGGCGTCTTCGCCAAGGTCGAGGCGGCCGGCCCCGGCTTCATCAACCTGTTCCTCGCCCCCTCCTTCTGGGCCGGCGTCGTGCTGGGTGCCTGCTCCAACAAGGAGTATGGCCGCACCGACCACGGCAAGGGTGCCAAGTACAACGTGGAGTTCGTCTCCGCCAACCCCACCGGCCCCATGCACATGGGCAATGCCCGCGGCGGCGCTCTGGGTGACTGTCTGGCCGCTGTCCTCGACTGGTCCGGCTGCGATGTGACCCGTGAGTTCTATATCAACGACGCAGGCAACCAGATCCAGAAGTTCGGCAAGAGCCTCGCTGTCCGCTACCTGCAGAAGTACTGCGGCGAGGAGGCTTATCCCCTGCCCGCCGAGTGCTATCAGGGCGGCGACATCAAGGTGCTGGCCGGTGAGTTCGCCGAGCTGAACGGCGACAAATACGTTGCCTCCTGCAAAGGCATGGACGAGGAGACCCTCTTCGAGAGCGAGGCTTTCGCAGCTCTGAAGGACGCCCTCGTTGCCTACGCCCTGCCCAAGAACATCGCCGCCCTCAAGCGCGACCTGGGCAAGTACCGCATCGACTACGATGTCTGGTTCCACGAGAGCACCCTCCACGAGTCCGGCGCTGTGCTGGCCGTGGTGGACAAGCTGCTGGAGCTGGGTGCCTGCTACAAGGCCGAGGACGGTGCCATCATGTACCGCAGCGCACAGTACGCTGCCAAGTACGGCACCGTCAACAAGAAGAAGACCGACGACGGCACCGAGGAGGAGGCCAAGGACGAAGTCCTCGTCCGTGCCAACGGCATCCCCACCTACTTTGCCGCCGACATCGCCTACCACTACAACAAGCTGGCCACCCGCGGCTTCGCCAAGGCCATCGACGTCTGGGGCGCTGACCACCACGGCCACGTCGCCCGCATGAAGGGCGCTATGGACGCCATCGGCCTCCACGGCGAGGACCTGGACGTCGTTCTGATGCAGATGGTCAACCTGATGCGTGACGGTCAGCCCGTCCGGATGTCCAAGCGCACCGGCAACGCCATCACCCTGACCGACCTGCTGGAAGAAGTCCCCATCGACAGCGCACGCTTCCTGTTCAATATGCATGACGCCGGCAGCGGCATCGACTTCGACCTGGACCAGGCCGTCAAGACCGACAACGACAACCCGGTCTACTACGTCCAGTACGCTCACGCCCGCATCTGCTCCATCCTCAAGAAGATGGAGAGCGAGGGCGTGGCCTTCGCAGGCGCTGAGAACATCGACGCCACCCTGCTGACCGAGCCTTCCGAGATGGACCTCATCCGGATGCTGGCCGCCTTCCCGCAGGAGATCGTCATGGCCGCCGAGAAGTACGACCCCAGCCGCATCAACCGCTTTGTCATCGACCTGGCCAGCGCCTTCCACCGCTTCTACGGCAGCTGCCGCATCCAGGGCGCAGACCCCGCCGTCCAGCAGGCCCGTCTGGCCCTCTGCATCGGCGTCAAGAACGTCATCTTCAACGTGCTCACCATGTTCAAGATCAACGTCCCTGAGAAGATGTAAGCCGCTTCTCCGTACCTTATAAAGAGCAGAGCGCCCCCGGAACTCGAATCTGAGTTCCGGGGGCGCTTTTTGTCTTGTGCTTTCGGGAGGCGGAGAATTACTCCTCCGTTACCTCAAAGTCCAGCGGCTTGCCGCAGCTGGGGCAGACAGGGTCGCCGTCCAGCAGGGCCTCTTCGTCCACCACAGAGGCGGCGCCGCAGGCGGGACAGGTCACTTCGTACTGCACGGGGCCGTCGCTCTCAGCGGCCTCGTCGTCCTCGGGGTCTTCCAGAGCCACCTCGAAAGCCACCTTGCAGCTGGGGCAGATGGCCTCACCGGCGTCCAGGTCGTCCTCGCTCACGTAGACGGTCTTGCCGCAGGCAGGGCAGGCCACCTCATAATAAGGCTCACCGGCCACATCGGCGTTGTCGTCATCGTCGTCTGCCTCGGTCTCGTCGTCGGAGTCGTCCTCTTCGTCCTCGGCATCCTCGTCTTCGTACAGGTCTGCTTCAAGGTCTTCCAGCTCTTCGCTCAGGTCGTTGATCTGGTCGTAGGCGTGGGTGACATCCTCGTCGATGCTGTCCACGGTCTCTGCCATCTCACTCAGCAGCTCGCTCATGGCCTTGATGACCTTGCCTTCTTTGGTGTTCTCATCAATGCCGAGGCCGTCGATCAGGCCCTTCAGGTATGCAGCTTTTTCCTTCATAGGGAATACCTCCTATCGCAAAACAGCTCTTCTTTTTAAGAAAAACCGGGCAAACGGTCGCCCGCTGCCCGGTCTTATCGTCGTCAGAAAATCAGACGCGCTCCATATACTCGCCGGTGCGGGTATCGATGCGGATGTGGTCGCCCTCGTTGATGAACAGGGGGACGCGGATCTCAGCACCGGTCTCGACGGTAGCGGGCTTCAGGGTGTTGGTGGCGGTGTTGCCCTTGACACCCGGCTCGGTCTGGGTGACTTCCAGCTCGATGAAGTTGGGGATCTCGACGCTGAAGACCTTGCCCTTGTAGCTCAGCAGCTTGCACAGCTCGTTCTCTTTGCAGAACTTGAAGTTATCGGGGACGTCGCTTGCGTTGACGGGGATGTCATCGTAAGTTTCGTTGTCCATAAAGTGGTACAGATCGCCATCCTCATAGCTGTAGGTCACGTCCTTGCGCTCGATGAAAGCCTGAGGGAACTTAGCGGTCGGGTTGTAGCTGGTCTCAACCACAGAGCCGGTGATGACGTTTTTGGTCTTGGTGCGGACAAAGGCAGCGCCCTTGCCGGGCTTGACGTGCTGGAACTCAACGACCTGAAGAACCTGGCCGTCCTGCTCAAAGGTCACGCCATTGCGAAACTCGCCTGCAGAAATCATAGGAATTCCTCCATTAGTTTAATGTCTCAGATGCATTACGCATATCTCTATTTATTTTACCCAATCCCGCGCCATTTGGCAAGGGGTTTCAGTAAAAAAGACGATGAAAATGACAAAAAGTGTGGAACACAAGGTAAGTTTTCCTTCGTACAACCTCTCAGTCTGCTCCGCAGACAGCTCCCCTTGTAGGGGAGCCTCTGGCGAAGAGGCGAGGCTTCACGAAATGCCAAAGCCTCCCCTCGGTAGGGCAACGACGACGACCGCCGCCGGTGGCGGAAACAGGGAGGAGTTGTTGGGGCCGCGGTCAGCAATACGCAAGCAAAGCGAAGCGGATGCTGGGTGCCGCAACCCGGACAATGGCAGCGCGTCAGCGCTGACGGAGAGGTTGCTCTCCCCTCGCCGCCTCGTACATCCTCTGCATCGCCTGCGCGTCCTCGGCCTGCGTACCGGCGCTCTCGCAGATAATGACCGGCTCGAGGCGGCGCTCTGCCAGCAGCTCCATCAGGGGCTGAGGCTCCGGGCCGAACTGGGTCTCGGCAAAGGTCCAGTGGCGCTTCTCGCCGCCGGCGGAGAACTCGATGCGGGAGAAGTGGACGTGGAACCGCCGGGCGCGCTCGTCCCCCAGCACCTCACCCATCCGGTCGAGGATGGCGGCGTAGTCGGCCCTGGACTGGATGCCGCCCAGCGTCCGGGCGTTCAGGTGGCCGAAGTCGATGCAGGGCGTGATGCGCTTGTCCACCCCGCAGAGGGCCAATACTTCGTCCAGCGTACCCAGCTGGCCGATTTTGCCCATGGTCTCCGGGCAGAGGGTCATGTCGCCGTAACCGGCTTCGTCCAGCGCTTCCACGGCACGGCGCATGGTGTCCAGCGCCTTTTCGAGGGCGGCTTCGCGGCTCTGTTTGCCGCAGCTGCCCGAGTGGAAGATGATGCGTTTTCCGCCAAGCGCGCGGCAGACCTCGGCACTCTGGAGCAGATAGCGGACGCTGCCCAGCCGCTTTTCTTCCTCGAGGCTGGACATACTGATATAATAAGGTGCGTGGACGCTGAACAGGATGCCCCGCTCTGCGGCGTCTGCGGCCATCTTCCCGGCCTTGTCCACCCCGAGGCGGACGCCGTGGCCGCACTGGTACTCGAAAGCGTCCAGTCCCATCTCTGCCGTGTAGGCGGGGATGTCGAGGCTGGACTTGTAGCCCTTCGCCTCGAAGCTGTCGCTGGTGCCGGCAGTGCCGAACCGGATATGCCACTCGCTCACAGCGTCTTCCCTCCCCGGTCATAATACTCCTGCCAGTGGCGCTTTTCCCACTTGCGCTTGAGCACCACCTGCGCGCCGAGGTCGGGGCCGCGGGGAATGACCATCAGGCCCGGGATGCCGTAGAGGGCCGCCGCCATCCGGTCGGCGTAGAGCTGGTCGCCCACCATGGCCATCTGCTTCCGCTTCACGCCCATCCGGCGGCGGGCCGCCATCAGCGCGAAGGGCAGGGGCTTGGCGGAACGGTAGAGGTACGCGAGGCCCAGTTTCTCGGCGAAGGGCCGGACGCGCTTCTCCGCACCGTTGGAGACGATGGTGAGGCCGATGCCGGCTTCCTTCATCTGAGCCAGCCACCCGGCCACTTCGTCCGGCAGCTCCTGGCTGCGGTCAGCGGTCAGGGTGTTGTCGATGTCTAGCACGAGGGCGCGGATGCCCTTGCCCGCCAGAAACTCCGGGGTGATGTGGGTGACGTCCTTGAACACATATTCGGGGGTGATGAGCATAGTATTTCTCCCTGCAATGAAAATAGGGGAGCCTGCAATACAGGCTCCCCTACATCGGCGTTAGCAACGCGTTTGAAATCTAAAGCAACAATGCGATTCCAAGCAGTTAATTACTTGAACTTACGCTTGCGGGCTGCTTCGGACTTCTTCTTGCGCTTAACAGACGGCTTCTCGTAAGCCTCGCGCTTACGAACCTCTGCGAGCACACCGCTGCGAGCAGTGCTGCGCTTGAAGCGACGCAGTGCGCTTTCCAGCGACTCGCCCTCTTTAACACGAATTTCCGACATCTTATTCCCTCCCTTGGACCGTGAGGCAGGAATTTCGTTGTTACATGGTAACTAACAGTAGACAGTATAGCGCATTTTCATGCGTTCGTCAACCTTTTTCAGAAAGTTTTTTTGAAAAAACTTTAGCCCTTGACGGCCAGATTGACCAGACGGCCCTTGACGTAGATCTCTTTGACCACGGTCTTGCCGGACAGAGCCTCGGCGACAGCCGGGTCAGCCTTTGCGGCGGCGATGGCGTCCTCAGAGGTGATGTCTGCGGCCACCTTCAGACGGGCCTTGACCTTGCCGTTGACCTGTACTGCGATCTCAACCGTGCTCTCAACGCACTTGGCCTCCTCGTACTTGGGCCAGGGGTAGTAGGCCAGCTGCTCGTCGTGGCTGTGACCCAGCTTCTCCCACAGCTCCTCGGTCATGTGGGGAGCGAACGGGTTCAGCAGCTGGACGACGGTCTCGAACTCGGCCCTGGTAGCGCCGCCGTTGTCGTACAGGGCGTTGACCAGAGTCATGAGCTGTGCAATGGCGGTGTTCATCTTCAGGCCCTCGATGTCAGCGCCCACCTTCTTGATGGTCTGGTGAAGCAGAGTCTCCAGCTGGGGACGATAGCCCTCGCCCTCCACCAGCTTGTCGGACAGAGCCCACACGCGGTCGAGGAAGCGGTTGCAGCCGGCGATGGCAGAGGTCTGCCAGGGTGCGGCCTGCTCGAAGTCGCCCATGAACATCTCGTACAGACGCATGGTGTCGGCACCGTACTGGTCCACGACCTCGTCGGGGTTGATGACATTGCCCAAAGACTTGGACATCTTGACGATGGGGTGGCGGGCCATCTCACCGTACTTCTCTTCCAGAGCCTTCTCGGCGGCCTTCTGGCTGCCGTACTCCTTCAGCAGCTTCTCCTGCTCCTCAGCGGGCAGGTTGACGAAGCTGTGGGGGTTCAGGCCCAGGATCATGCCGTGAGCGGTGCGCTTCTGGTAGGGTTCCGGAGAAGGCACGACGCCGATGTCGTACAGGAACTTATGCCAGAAACGGCTGTAGAGCAGATGCAGGGTGGTATGCTCCATGCCGCCGTTGTACCAGTCCACCGGAGACCAGTATTCCAGCGCCTCTTTGGAAGCGAGGGCGTCCTTGCAGTGGGGGTCCATATAGCGCAGGAAGTACCAGGAAGAACCGGCCCACTGAGGCATGGTGTCGGTCTCGCGGGTCGCGGGGCCGCCGCAGCAGGGGCAGGTGGTCCTGACCCAGTCGGTGTGGCGGGCCAGCGGAGACTCCCCGTCGGGACCCGGCTCAAAGTCGGTGATGTCGGGCAGGGTCAGAGGCAGGCTGCTCTCGGGCAGGGGCTGCCAGCCGCACTTCTCGCACTTGACCATGGGGATAGGCTCGCCCCAGTAGCGCTGACGGCTGAACACCCAGTCGCGGAGCTTGTAGTTGACCTTATCCCGGCCCTTGCCGTTGGCTTCCAGCCACTCGATCATCTTTTTCTTGGCGTCGGTGACAGACAGTCCGTCGAGGAAGCCGGAGTTGACCAGCGTACCGGTGGCCACATCGGTGAAGGCAGCCTCGTCGAGGTTGGAGGGGGTGCTGCCCTTGACGACCTCGATGATGGGCAGGCCAAACTTCCTGGCGAACTCCCAGTCGCGGGTATCGTGGGCAGGTACGGCCATGATGGCACCGGTGCCGTAGGTAGCCAGAACGTAGTCGGAGATGAAGATGGGGATCTCCTTGTCGTTGACGGGGTTGATGCCCCTGACGCCTTCCAGCTGGACGCCGGTCTTTTCCTTGTTCAGCTCACTGCGCTCGAAGTCGCTCTTGCGGGCAGCCTCGGCCTGATAAGCCTTGACGGCGTCGGCATTCTTGATGATGCCCTTTTCCAGCCACTCCTTGAGGATGGCGTGCTCGGGAGAGACGACCATGTAGGTAGCGCCGAACAGGGTGTCGCAGCGGGTGGTGTAGACGGTCAGGGTGTCGCCGGCGGTGGTGCCGAAGTTGACCTCTGCGCCGTGGCTGCGGCCGATCCAGTTCTTCTGCTGGGTGGCGACGCGCTCGATGTAATCCAGACCGTCCAGACCGTCGATGAGCTTGTCCGCGTAGGCGGTGATCTTCAGCATCCACTGGCTCTTGACGCGGTGGACGACCTCGCTGCCGCAGCGCTCGCAGACGCCGTTGACGACTTCCTCGTTTGCCAGCACGCACTTGCAGCCGGTACACCAGTTGACGTTCATTTCCTTCTTGTAGGCGAGGCCCTTCTTGTACAGCTGCAGGAAGATCCACTGGGTCCACTTATAATACTCGGGGTCGGTGGTGTTGATTTCACGGTCCCAGTCGAAGGAGAAGCCCAATGCCTTGAGCTGCTCCCGGAAGTGGTCAACATTCCTCTTGGTGACGATGGCCGGATGGATGTGGTTCTTCATGGCGAAGTTCTCGGTGGGCAGGCCGAAAGCGTCCCAGCCCATCGGGTAGAGAACATTATAACCGTTCTGGCGGCGCTTGCGGCTCACGACATCCAGCGCAGTGTAGCTGCGGGGATGGCCGACGTGCAGGCCCGCGCCCGAGGGATACGGGAACTCCACCAGTGCATAGAACTTGGGCTTCTTATGGTCGATCTCAGCGTGGAAGGTCTTTTCGTCCTCCCACACCTTCTGCCACTTGGCCTCCACGGCCTTGTAATCATACTTCATTTTTGTAATCAGCTCCAGACTTTCTTTGCTACAAAATATTCAGGCGGCTTGCCCTCTCAGGCCGCTTCGCGTCCAGCTCCCCCAAAGGGGGAGCCAGAAGCCTCTCCCTTTGAGAGAGGTGGCAGCGCGCAGCGCTGACGGAGAGGGCAAGGCCGTTTTCCTTACAGATCACAGACTGTTATCCGGGGTCAGGTACTCCGAGATGTCGATGGGCTCACCGTCGGCCCACAGGTGCTCCAAATCGTAGTAGGTGCGGGTGTTGGGGACGAAGATGTGGACGATGACGCTGGAATAGTCCAGCAGCACCCAGTTCTTGGAGTCGAAGCCCTCCGTGGTGTGGGGCTCGATGCCGCTCTGGGAAAGCTCATACTCCACCTCGTCGGCCAGAGAGCCCACCTGGGTGGTGGAGGTACCGGAGGCGATGACGAAGTAGTCGGTGAGGACGGTCAGGCTGTCCACCTTGAGCACCCGCACGTCCTGAGCCTTCTTCTTGTCGAGGATCTTTGCGATCTCAATGGCAAGGGTCTTGCTGTCGATGTTCTTATCCATAGATTTTTCTCCTTATCATTGTCCGGCCGGCTGACCGTCGGTGGTGGTAGCGCCCGCCACGTCGGTGTTGCCGCCGAGGATGGCGTCGTCCGACTCCTTATCCAGCTGGCCCACGAACTGGACGTTGGCGCTGGTGGAGGCGGTGCCGTGGGGCCAGTCGTTGGTCACGAGGTTCAGCTCGCTGGCGCTCACCGGGCCGGTATAGCTGCGGAAATAGGTGTTGAGCAGCTCTGCGATGGAGCCGGCGTCCGGCACCACGCAGGAGTAGCCGTCAGAGGTATCGGTCACGCCCACGTTCGGCACACCCATGAAGACGGGGGTCTGTGCCAGCATGATGTTGGCGCTGTCGATGCGGGTGAAGGACACCAGCATCTTTGCGATGGTGGTCAGGTCCATATCCGTGTGGATATAGTTGTTGAAGACGAGGGGCAGCTGGTTGAGCACATCGGTGATGCCCATGCTGCGCACCCGCTTGAACAGACCGGCGTAGAAATAGCGCTGCATGTTCAGGCGGTCGATGTCGGAGTTGGAGTAGCCCTGACCGTGGCGGCAGCGGACGAAGAACTCCGCCGATGTGCCGTCCAGATTGCGGTAGCCCTGCTTGAGGGCGCTGCCCGCAAAGGACATATCGTGGGGGATATAGACCTCGATGCCGCCGAAGTTGTCCACCATCTCCACCAGAGCCTGCATATCCACCGTCACGTAGTAATCGACGGGCAGCTTGTACTGGTCGTAGATGACCTCCGCCAGAGCGGCAACGCTGCCGCCGTTGGAGAGGGCCACGGAGTTTATCTGGTAGTTGGTGGCGGCGTAGGTCTTGCCGTTGGAAAGGGTGACTTTGCGGCTCTTGGTGGTCACGAGGCTGTTGCGGGGGATCTGGAGCATCCGCAGCGCGCCGCCCTTGATATCGAACTGGCAGTAGAGGATCATGTCCGTCATGCCGTCGTTGGAGGTGGGGTCGTTGGAGTAGTTGCGGCCTTCCTCATAGTCGATGCCGCAGACGAGGATGTTGACCACATCGCCCTTGTACTCCTCGAGGGTCTGGATCTCCTCGGTGATGGAGGGGGCGTTCTCCTCCGGACGGAGGTTCTCTTCCACCCTGCCCACCATACCGACGGCATACACCACCACGCCCGAGATGACGGCCAGCACCGCCAGCGTCACAGCCAGCGGGAGCCAGAGCGGGGTCTTTTTCTTCTTTTTGCGGCGGCGGGGAGGCTCATTGCCGCCCGCAGGGGCCGAACGGCGGGGCGGCTTTGCGCCGCCGCTGCCGCCTGCGCGGCGGGGAGGCTCTGCGGGGGCGGGCTTTTCCTCTGCAAAGAAGTCCGGCTGGGCAGGCTGCACGGGCCGGGATGCAGGAGCCTTTTCGGCCCGCCGCTCCGTCGGGCGGTTGAGTGAACGGTCTGTCTTGATATGACGCGGAGTCTGACTCATTCCATCTTATTCCTTCCAAGCGTTTTGGGGAGTCGGCTGTTGGCCGAAAAACTCCTGTTCAGGGTTTTGTACTCTTTAGTATACCATTCTTCCCCACGATTCGCAATCAGCATTCTTTTTTCTGATGGGACAGGATGTCCTCATAGGCGGCAGCGGACTGGGGGTCCAGCGGCTTGCCCTGGGAGAGGACAAATTCGTTGGTCTGTTTCAGCGCAGCCAGCATGGCGGCGTCGAGGTCTTTCATTTCCAGCTTCCGCAGCTTGCCGACGCCCGGCCAGTCCCGCTCTTTGCTGGTCATGTCGGCCAAATAGACCACCTTATCCAGCTTCGACATCCCGGCCTTGCCCGCCGTGTGGCAGGCGATGGCGGAAAGGATGGCCTCATCCTCCACGCCCCACCGGGTGCGGGCGAGGATGGCCGCGCAGATGCCGTGCCAGACAGGGGCAGGCCGCTCTTCCCCGCCCTCGGCATACTGGGGATACTGCCGCATCAGTTCCCGCATCTCCTCCTTGGAGATCTCTTTGGCCGAGTCGTGGAGCAGGGCGGCCAGCGCAGCCTTGTCCTCATCGACACCGTAGCGCTTCGCCAGCCTGACGGCCATTTTTTTCACGTTCAGGGTGTGCTCGTAGCGCTTGTCACTCAGCCGGCTGCGCACAAGCTCTTTTGCCTGTTTCTGATTCATTTGTGACTTCGTCTCCTTTGGTGTACAGCCCCTCGCGCCGGATGACCCGGCGCACCGAGGCCGGAAGCTCGTTTTCACATTCCTCACCGGCGGCGAGGCGGGCGCGGAGAACGCTGGACGCCATGGGCAGCGCCTCCACCGGCGCGAACAGGATGCGCGCGCCGGAAGCGTCCAGCTGCCGGGCCTTGGCGTGGAGAGCCGGGTCGTCGCCGACATTCCGGCTCGTGACCACCAGATGGGCCAGACGAAGGATGTCCTCCCAGCGGTGCCACCCGTCGAAGCTCAGCAGCATATCGCTGCCGATGGCGAGGTACAGCTCATCGCCGGGGTTCTCCCGGGCCAGCTTTTCCAGCGTGAGGACGCTGTAATTCTTCCGGCCCTGCTCCGCCTGCTCCACCTCCCAGCCGCTGACCTCGAGGCCGAAGCCCATCTCCCGGGCCAGCTCCGCAAAGCAGCCGCACATCTCCACCCGGAGCGGGCCGGGGGCGGATGTCCCCTGCTTGAAGGGGGAGACGCCCGCCGGCATGACCACCACGCGGTCCGGGCAGACCCGGGCAGCGGCGGCGCGGAGGTTGTTCATATGGCCGTAGTGGGGCGGGTCGAAGGAGCCGCCGTAAAGCAGGATACGCATTACTTCAGCAGGTCGGCGTAGGCGCTGTCCTTCTTTTTCTGGAGGTAGAGCACGAACTTGGAGCCGATGACCTGCACGCAGTCGGCGCCGGTGGCCTCAGCCAGCTTGACGGAAGCCTCGCGGGCGTTGTACATGCTGCTCTCAAGCACCTTGAGCTTGATGAGCTCCCGGGCGTCGAGGCAGTCCTTCACACCCTGGATCATGGTCTCGTCGATCTCACCCTTGCCCACGATAAAAACGGGGTCCATGGTGTTTGCCTTGCCGCGCAGAATGGCGCGCTGTTTGCTCGTCAGCATAATAGTTTCTCCTTTATGATTCGTTTTATTATCGGTCAAATGGCTTTGCGCTCCGCGCGGGGGCAGAGCGCTTTTTCATTAGGGCTAATGGTTCTCGAAATACTTCTCGCGCCTGTGCGCGGGGCGGGTTTTATTCTTTCGGTCAAATGGCTTTGCGCTCCGCGCGGGCCAGAGGTAGGGAGGGGTGTTTCGAATCCCCCCTCCCTA
>OBRJ01000431.1_pt1 | contig 23332 bp, 19 predicted proteins | sample 1494831 | NCBI WGS metagenome assembly OBRJ01 (sample SAMEA3360658, study PRJEB22359) | human gut metagenome | biome: ENVO:urban biome; feature: ENVO:human-associated habitat; material: ENVO:feces | place: Bangladesh | collected 2011
TTTTAACATGGTTTCTCTTTCCTGTGGACCGATGCAAGATTTTCGGCCTGGAAAGCAAAAACTTTATGAAAAGGTGTAACCCGCCATCCATGGAAAAACCAGATGCTGGTTATCAGATACTAAAAAGTTATTCATTATCGCCCGGAATGTCTTCTTGTCGGGAATTACCCAGAGCAATAAATTCCTCTAACAGATGGGTTAACTGTTGCATTTTCTCGGCAGTAAACTGAGCTTCAATCTGCCGATAGGCTTCTTCAATCTGTGTCTGAGCGCGGTTATACAGGGCCTGCCCCTCTTTGGTCAGCGAGATATAGAGCTTCCGCTGATCATTGATCGGCTTTAATCGCAACACTAAACCGTCGCGTTCCATCCGCGTGAGGATCCCGGTCAGGCTTGGGCGCAAAATGCAGGCGCGATACGCCAGATCGTGAAAATCCATTGATGGGCTTTCCGCCAGAATACGCACGATGCGCCACTGTTGCTCTGTCAAATTATGCCGTTTAACGATTGGGCGAAAATAACTCATCGCCGCTTCTCGCGCCTGGAGCAACGCAATGGTTAGTGAGTCGTGCATTATCTTCCCCCTGAAAAATTCAAAATCATTAATATAGAAACAGTTAATCATCACGTTACCGGGACTGCGCTGCCCCTGCAATTCTTCATTTTATCAAAATTGAGCATGTTTTGTTAACTTACTGATATTTAATATTTTATTATCTTTAAATGTAAATAGTTTGTTAATTAGATCACATTTACATCACTTACTTTTGCCAAACTACGCAATCGGGAATAAAAGTAATCATTAACATATTAATGATTAAGATGATCGAATCCGAGGAGTGGTAATGAAAGGCACTATCTTCGCCGTAGCGTTGAACCATCGCAGCCAACTTGATGCATGGCAGGAAGCGTTCCAGCAATCCCCCTACAAAGCCCCGCCTAAAACTGCGGTCTGGTTTATTAAACCGCGCAATACGGTGATTGGTTGCGGTGAACCGATTCCCTTTCCACAGGGTGAAAAGGTACTGAGCGGTGCGACTGTTGCGCTGATTGTGGGAAAAACGGCGACGAAAGTACGTGAAGAAGATGCAGCAGAGTACATCGCCGGATATGCGCTGGCTAACGACGTCAGCCTGCCGGAAGAGAGCTTTTACCGCCCGGCAATCAAAGCAAAATGTCGTGATGGATTCTGCCCCATTGGCGAAACCGTGGCTCTCAGCAATGTCGATAATCTGACCATCTATACCGAGATCAACGGACGTCCTGCCGATCACTGGAACACCGCCGATTTACAACGTAATGCCGCGCAGTTGCTGAGCGCTCTGAGCGAATTTGCCACGCTGAATCCAGGCGATGCCATTCTGCTCGGCACGCCACAGGCGCGCGTGGAAATACAGCCAGGCGATCGCGTTCGTGTTCTCGCTGAAGGTTTCCCGCCACTGGAAAATCCGGTAGTGGACGAACGTGAAGTGACCACGCGCAAGAGCTTCCCAACGCAGCCACACCCGCACGGCACGCTGTTTGCCCTCGGCCTGAACTACGCCGACCACGCCAGCGAACTGGAATTTAAGCCACCGGAAGAACCGCTGGTGTTCCTGAAAGCGCCGAATACCCTCACTGGCGATAACCAGACCTCCGTGCGCCCGAACAATATTGAGTATATGCACTACGAAGCGGAGCTGGTGGTGGTGATTGGCAAGCAGGCGCGTAACGTCAGCGAAGCCGATGCTATGGATTATGTCGCGGGCTACACCGTGTGTAACGACTACGCCATTCGCGACTATCTGGAAAACTACTACCGCCCTAACCTGCGGGTAAAAAGCCGCGACGGACTGACGCCGATGCTTTCAACCATCGTGCCGAAAGAGGCGATCCCGGACCCGCATAATCTGACCCTTCGCACCTTCGTCAACGGCGAGTTACGCCAGAAAGGCACCACCGCCGATCTGATCTTCAGCGTGCCCTTCCTGATCGCCTACTTAAGCGAATTTATGACCCTGAATCCGGGCGACATGATCGCCACCGGCACACCAAAAGGCTTATCTGACGTGGTGCCTGGCGATGAAGTAGTAGTGGAAGTAGAAGGCGTGGGCCGCCTGGTGAACCGAATTGTGAGTGAGGAAACAGCGAAATGAAAAAAGTAAATCATTGGATCAACGGCAAAAATGTTGCAGGTAACGACTACTTCCAGACCACCAATCCGGCAACGGGTGAAGTGCTGGCGGATGTGGCCTCTGGCGGTGAAGCGGAGATCAATCAGGCGGTAGCGGCAGCGAAAGAGGCGTTCCCGAAATGGGCCAATCTGCCGATGAAAGAGCGTGCGCGCCTGATGCGCCGTCTGGGCGATCTGATCGACCAGAACGTGCCTGAGATCGCCGCGATGGAAACCGCTGACACGGGCCTGCCAATCCATCAGACCAAAAATGTGTTGATCCCACGCGCTTCTCACAACTTTGAATTTTTCGCGGAAGTCTGCCAGCAGATGAACGGCAAGACCTATCCGGTTGACGACAAGATGCTCAACTACACGCTGGTGCAACCGGTAGGCGTTTGTGCGCTGGTATCGCCGTGGAACGTGCCGTTTATGACCGCCACATGGAAGGTCGCGCCGTGTCTGGCGCTGGGCAATACCGCGGTGTTGAAAATGTCGGAACTCTCCCCGCTGACCGCTGACCGCCTGGGTGAGCTGGCGCTGGAAGCCGGTATTCCGGCGGGCGTGCTGAACGTGGTACAGGGCTACGGCGCAACCGCAGGCGATGCGCTGGTTCGTCATCATGACGTACGTGCCGTGTCGTTCACCGGCGGTACGGCCACCGGGCGCAACATCATGAAAAACGCCGGGCTGAAAAAATACTCCATGGAACTGGGCGGTAAATCGCCGGTGCTGATTTTTGAAGATGCCGATATTGAACGCGCGCTGGACGCTGCCCTGTTCACCATCTTCTCGATCAACGGCGAGCGCTGCACCGCCGGTTCGCGCATCTTTATTCAGCAAAGCATCTACCCGGAATTCGTTAAACGCTTTGCCGAACGCGCCAACCGTCTGCGCGTGGGCGATCCGAACGATCCGAATACCCAGGTTGGGGCGCTTATCAGCCAGCAGCACTGGGAAAAAGTCTCTGGCTATATCCGTCTCGGCATTGAAGAAGGCGCAACCCTGCTGGCGGGCGGCCCGGATAAACCGTCTGACCTGCCTGCACATCTGAAAGGCGGCAACTTCCTGCGCCCAACCGTGCTGGCAGACGTAGATAACCGTATGCGCGTCGCCCAGGAAGAGATTTTCGGGCCGGTCGCCTGCCTGCTGCCGTTTAAAGACGAAGCCGAAGGCTTACGCCTGGCAAACGACGTGGAGTACGGCCTGGCATCGTACATCTGGACGCAGGATGTCAGCAAAGTGTTACGCCTGGCGCGTGGCATTGAAGCAGGCATGGTGTTCGTCAACACCCAGAACGTGCGCGACCTGCGCCAGCCGTTTGGCGGCGTAAAAGCCTCCGGCACCGGGCGTGAAGGCGGTGAGTACAGCTTCGAAGTGTTCGCGGAAATGAAGAACGTCTGCATTTCCATGGGCGACCATCCAATTCCGAAATGGGGAGTCTGATATGGGTAAGTTAGCGTTAGCCGCCAAGATCACGCACGTACCGTCGATGTATCTCTCTGAACTGCCAGGGAAAAACCACGGTTGCCGCCAGGGCGCGATCGACGGGCATAAAGAGATCAGCAAGCGTTGCCGGGAAATGGGCGTCGATACCATTATCGTTTTCGATACCCACTGGCTGGTCAACAGTGCTTATCACATCAACTGTGCAGACCATTTTGAAGGCGTCTACACCAGTAACGAGCTGCCGCATTTTATTCGTGACATGACCTACAACTACGAGGGCAACCCGGAGTTGGGGCAGCTTATTGCCGATGAAGCCTTAAAACTCGGCGTGCGGGCAAAAGCGCACAATATTCCCAGCCTGAAACTGGAATACGGCACGCTGGTGCCAATGCGCTACATGAATGAAGACAAGCACTTCAAAGTGGTCTCCATTTCGGCTTTCTGCACGGTTCACGATTTTGCCGACAGCCGCAAGCTGGGCGAAGCGATTCTGAAAGCGATCGAACAGTACGACGGTACCGTGGCGGTCCTTGCCAGCGGTTCGTTATCGCACCGCTTTATTGACGATCAGCGTGCAGAAGAAGGGATGAACAGCTACACCCGCGAGTTCGACCGCCAGATGGACGAGCGCGTGGTGAAGCTGTGGCGCGAAGGCCAGTTCAAAGAGTTCTGCAATATGCTGCCGGAGTACGCCGACTACTGCTACGGCGAAGGCAATATGCACGACACGGTGATGCTGCTGGGGATGCTCGGCTGGGATAAATACGACGGCAAGGTGGAGTTTATTACCGAGCTGTTCCCAAGCTCCGGTACTGGTCAGGTTAACGCTGTTTTCCCGCTTCCCGCGTAAGGAACCACCATGCCGCACTTTATCGTGGAATGTACTGAAAATATTCGTCAAGAAGCCCGCTTACCTGAGCTGTTTGCCAGTGTTAACACCGCACTGGCGGCGACGGGGATTTTTCCGCTTGGGGGAATACGTAGCCGGGCACACTGGATCGATACCTGGCAAATGGCTGATGGCAAGCACGATTACGCCTTTGTGCATATGACGCTAAAAATCGGCAGCGGGCGCAGTCTGGAAAGCCGTCAGAAAGTGGGCGAAATGCTGTTTGATCTGATTAAAACGCACTTCGCCTCACTGATGGAGAGCCGTTACCTGGCGCTTTCATTTGAGATTGCAGAGCTGCACCCGACGTTGAATTTCAAACAGAACAACGTACACGCGTTGTTTAAATAAATTTGCACCAGCTTCCAGGCCGGATGATAAGGCGCAGCCGCATCCGGCAATGCCACAGGATATCGCCATGTTCGATAAACACACCCACACCCTGATCGCCCAGCGTCTGGATCAGGCAGAAAAACAGCGTGAACAGATCCGCGCGATCTCGCTGGATTACCCGGAGATCACCATCGAAGATGCCTACGCCGTACAGCGCGAATGGGTCCGCCTGAAAATTGCCGAAGGCCGTACGCTGAAAGGCCACAAAATCGGCCTGACCTCGAAAGCGATGCAGGCCAGCTCGCAAATCAGCGAGCCGGATTATGGTGCCCTGCTGGATGACATGTTCTTCCACGATGGCAGCGATATCCCGACCGATCGCTTTATCGTGCCGCGCATTGAAGTGGAGCTGGCTTTCGTGCTGGCAAAACCGCTGCGTGGGCCAAACTGCACGCTGTTCGACGTCTACAACGCCACGGACTATGTGATCCCGGCGCTGGAGCTGATCGACGCTCGCTGCCACAACATCGATCCGGAAACCCAGCGCCCGCGTAAAGTGTTCGACACCATTTCTGATAACGCCGCCAATGCCGGGGTGATCCTCGGTGGTCGTCCCATTAAGCCCGATGAGTTGGATCTACGTTGGATCTCCGCCCTGATGTATCGCAATGGCGTGATTGAAGAAACCGGCGTCGCCGCTGGCGTGCTGAATCACCCGGCAAACGGCGTGGCCTGGCTGGCGAACAAACTCGCACCGTATGACGTACAACTGGAAGCCGGGCAAATCATTCTCGGCGGTTCGTTCACCCGCCCGGTTCCGGCGCGTAAGGGCGACACCTTCCACGTCGATTACGGCAACATGGGCTCCATTAGCTGCCGCTTTGTTTAAGGAGAGAACGATGGAAAACAGTTTTAAAGCGGCGCTGAAAGCAGGCCGCCCGCAGATCGGATTATGGCTGGGGCTAAGTAGCAGCTACAGCGCAGAGTTACTGGCCGGAGCAGGATTCGACTGGTTATTGATCGACGGTGAGCACGCGCCGAATAACGTGCAAACTGTGCTCACCCAGCTACAGGCGATTGCGCCCTACCCCAGCCAGCCGGTAGTACGTCCGTCGTGGAACGATCCGGTGCAAATCAAACAACTGCTGGACGTCGGCACACAAACCTTACTGGTGCCGATGGTACAAAACGCCGACGAAGCCCGTGAAGCGGTACGCGCCACCCGTTATCCCCCCGCCGGTATTCGCGGTGTGGGCAGTGCGCTGGCTCGCGCCTCGCGCTGGAATCGCATTCCTGATTACCTGCAAAAAGCCAACGATCAAATGTGCGTGCTGGTGCAGATCGAAACGCGTGAGGCAATGAAGAACTTACCGCAGATTCTGGACGTGGAAGGGGTCGACGGCGTGTTTATCGGCCCGGCGGATCTGAGCGCCGATATGGGTTATGCCGGTAATCCACAGCACCCGGAAGTACAGGTCGCCATTGAGCAGGCGATCGTGCAGATCCGCGAAGCGGGCAAAGCGCCGGGGATCCTGATCGCCAATGAGCAACTGGCAAAACGCTATCTGGAACTGGGCGCGCTGTTTGTCGCCGTCGGCGTTGACACCACCCTGCTCGCCCGCGCCGCCGAAGCGTTGGCAGCACGGTTTGGCGCGCAGGCCACGACCGTTAAGCCCGGCGTGTATTAATGCTGAATGCGCTTATCCGGCTTACAGCAGTACCAAACTGTAGCCGGATAAGGCGTTTACGCCGCATCCGCCATAAACCTTGTCGTACCCTACAAAAATCCCATTAGAGGAAGAAAAATGAGCGACACCTCACCTGCCATACCGGAGAGTATCGATCCGGCGAATCAGCATAAAGCGCTGACTACCGGACAACAGGCGGTTATTAAGAAGCTGTTTCGCCGCCTGATCGTCTTTCTGTTCGTGCTGTTTATCTTCTCGTTCCTTGATCGCATCAACATCGGCTTTGCCGGACTCACGATGGGACGCGACCTCGGTCTGAGCGCCACCATGTTTGGCCTCGCCACCACCCTGTTCTACGCCGCTTATGTCATCTTCGGCATTCCCAGCAACATTATGCTGAGTATTGTCGGTGCACGGCGCTGGATCGCCACCATCATGGTGCTTTGGGGCATCGCCTCTACTGCTACCATGTTTGCCACTGGCCCCACCAGCTTGTACGTACTGCGTATACTGGTTGGCATTACCGAAGCCGGCTTTCTGCCTGGCATTCTGCTGTATTTAACCTTCTGGTTTCCGGCCTATTTCCGCGCCCGTGCCAACGCCTTGTTTATGGTGGCAATGCCGGTAACGACAGCGCTGGGCTCTATCGTTTCCGGCTACATTTTGTCGCTGGATGGCGTAATGGCATTAAAAGGCTGGCAGTGGCTGTTTTTGCTGGAAGGCTTCCCGTCGGTATTACTCGGCGTCATGGTGTGGTTCTGGCTTGATGACTCACCGGACAAAGCTAAGTGGCTGACGAAAGAAGACAAAAAATGCCTGCAAGAGATGATGGATAACGATCGTCTGACGCTGGTTCAGCCTGAGGGAGCCATCAGCCACCATGCCATGCAACAACGCAGCATGTGGCGGGAGATCTTCACTCCGGTGGTGATGATGTATACCCTGGCGTATTTCTGCCTGACCAACACACTTAGTGCGATCAGCATCTGGACACCGCAGATCCTGCAAAGCTTTAATCAGGGCAGCAGTAATATCACCATCGGCCTGCTGGCCGCCGTACCGCAGATTTGTACCATTCTCGGGATGATCTACTGGAGCCGTCACTCAGATCGCCGCCAGGAACGAAGGCATCACACCGCCCTTCCTTATTTGTTCGCTGCCGCTGGTTGGTTACTGGCTTCGGCAACTGATCACAACATGCTCCAGATGCTGGGGATCATTATGGCTTCGACCGGATCATTCAGCGCAATGGCGATTTTCTGGACAACACCGGATCAGTCCATCAGCCTGCGGGCAAGAGCGATCGGTATTGCGGTGATCAACGCCACAGGCAACATTGGTTCAGCGTTAAGTCCGTTTATGATCGGCTGGTTGAAAGATCTGACCGGCAGCTTTAACAGTGGATTGTGGTTTGTTGCCGCGCTGCTGGTGATTGGTGCGGGGATTATCTGGGCGATTCCAATGCAGTCCTCCCGTCCGCGAGCGACCCCGTAAGGAACGACGATGTGTGACCGTCAGATTGCCAATATTGATATCAGCAAAGAGTACGATGAAAGCCTGGGCACGGACGATGTGCATTATCAGTCATTCGCCCGCATGGCGGCATTTTTTGGCCGCCATATGCTGCCACATCGCCACGAACAGTACTTTCAGATGCATTTCCTCAATAGCGGACAGATTGAGCTACAGCTTGACGATCATCGCTACTCGGTGGAAGCGCCCCTGTTTGTCCTGACGCCGCCGTCAGTACCTCATGCGTTTATTACGGAGTCTGACGCCGACGGTCATGTGTTGACGGTACGGGAAGATCTGATCTGGCCCCTGCTGGAAGTTCTTTATCCGGGCACTCGGGAAACCTTCGGCCTGCCGGGGATTTGCCTGTCACTGGCAGATAAACCCGACGAACTGGCGGCGCTGGAACACTATTGGCAACTGATAGAGCGGGAATCGGTGGAACAACTGCCTGGACGGGAACACACCCTGACGTTACTGGCACAGGCAGTGTTCACCCTACTGCTGCGTAACGCAAAACTCGACGACCATGCCGCCAGCGGAATGCGCGGAGAATTAAAACTGTTCCAGCGTTTTAATATGCTGATTGAAAGCCATTTTCATCAGCACTGGACAGTACCGGATTACGCTAACGAACTGCATATCACCGAATCACGCCTCACGGACATCTGCCGCCGCTTTGCCAACCGTCCGCCAAAACGGTTGATTTTCGACAGGCAGCTACGAGAAGCCAAGCGGCTGCTGCTGTTTTCTGATAACGCCGTGAACAATATTGCCTGGCAACTCGGTTTTAAGGATCCGGCTTATTTTGCGCGCTTTTTTAATCGTTTAGTCGGTTGCTCGCCCAGTGCTTATCGTGCCAAAAAAGTACCTGTGACGTGAAAATCCCTTAGCCTTAACGGGAAACCAGGCACCACCTGCTATTCCCCTTTCTCCGCCTGGAGCAAGGGGATTTAGTAACGTTAAAAATCGCGAAAAGCGACCTCGATCACAAAACCGTACCCGACCTGAAAAGTACCAGCCATTGTCCCAAAAGTGTCTTCCCGTAATCGCCCCTGCAAGCTTCAATTGAATAACAAAAACAAAACACAAAATTAACAATCGTATTCCGATTAATACTGTAGAGGTCGACATGAAACCAGAAGATTTCCGCGCCAGTACCCAACGTCCGTTCACCGGGGAAGAGTATCTGAAAAGCCTGCAGGATGGTCGCGAGATCTATATCTATGGCGAGCGAGTGAAAGACGTCACCACTCATCCGGCATTTCGTAATGCGGCAGCGTCTGTTGCCCAACTGTACGACGCGCTGCACAAACCGGAGATGCAGGACTCTCTGTGTTGGAACACCGACACCGGCAGCGGCGGCTATACCCATAAATTCTTCCGCGTGGCGAAAAGTGCCGACGACCTGCGCCAGCAACGCGACGCCATCGCTGAGTGGTCACGCCTGAGCTATGGCTGGATGGGCCGCACCCCAGACTACAAAGCCGCTTTCGGTTGCGCACTGGGCGCGAATCCGGGCTTTTACGGTCAGTTCGAGCAGAACGCCCGTAACTGGTACACCCGTATTCAGGAAACTGGCCTCTACTTTAACCACGCGATTGTTAACCCACCGATCGATCGTCATTTGCCGACCGATAAAGTAAAAGACGTTTACATCAAGCTGGAAAAAGAGACTGACGCCGGGATTATCGTCAGCGGTGCGAAAGTGGTTGCCACCAACTCGGCGCTGACTCACTACAACATGATTGGCTTCGGCTCGGCACAAGTGATGGGCGAAAACCCGGACTTCGCACTGATGTTCGTTGCGCCAATGGATGCCGATGGCGTGAAATTAATCTCCCGCGCCTCTTATGAGATGGTCGCGGGTGCTACCGGCTCGCCGTACGACTACCCGCTCTCCAGCCGCTTCGATGAGAACGATGCGATTCTGGTGATGGATAACGTACTGATCCCGTGGGAAAACGTGTTGATCTACCGCGATTTCGATCGCTGCCGTCGCTGGACGATGGAAGGCGGTTTCGCCCGTATGTATCCGCTGCAAGCCTGTGTGCGCCTGGCAGTGAAACTCGATTTCATCACGGCACTGCTGAAAAAATCACTTGAATGTACCGGCACCCTGGAGTTCCGGGGCGTGCAGGCCGATCTCGGTGAAGTGGTGGCGTGGCGCAACACCTTCTGGGCATTGAGTGACTCGATGTGCTCAGAAGCGACGCCGTGGGTCAACGGGGCTTATTTACCGGATCATGCCGCACTGCAAACCTATCGCGTACTGGCACCAATGGCCTACGCGAAGATCAAAAACATTATCGAACGCAACGTTACCAGTGGCCTGATCTATCTTCCTTCCAGTGCCCGTGACCTGAACAATCCGCAGATCGACCAGTATCTGGCGAAGTATGTGCGCGGTTCGAATGGTATGGATCACGTCCAGCGCATCAAGATCCTCAAACTGATGTGGGATGCTATTGGCAGCGAATTTGGTGGTCGTCACGAACTGTATGAAATCAACTACTCCGGTAGCCAGGATGAGATTCGCCTGCAGTGTCTGCGCCAGGCACAAAGCTCCGGCAATATGGACAAGATGATGGCGATGGTTGATCGCTGCCTGTCGGAATACGACCAGAACGGCTGGACTGTGCCGCACCTGCACAACAACGACGATATCAACATGCTGGATAAGCTGCTGAAATAACGCAGCAGGAGGTTAAGATGCAATTAGATGAACAACGCCTGCGCTTTCGTGACGCGATGGCCAGCCTGTCGGCAGCGGTAAATATTATCACCACCGAGGGCGACGCCGGACAATGCGGGATTACGGCAACGGCCGTCTGCTCGGTCACGGATACACCACCGTCGCTGATGGTGTGCATTAACGCCAACAGTGCGATGAACCCGGTTTTTCAGGGCAACGGCAAGTTGTGCGTCAACGTCCTCAACCATGAGCAGGAACTGATGGCACGCCACTTCGCGGGCATGACAGGCATGGCGATGGAAGAGCGTTTTAGCCTCTCATGCTGGCAAAAAGGTCCGCTGGCGCAGCCGGTGCTAAAAGGTTCGCTAGCCAGTCTTGAAGGTGAGATCCGCGATGTGCAGGCAATTGGCACACATCTGGTGTATCTGGTGGAGATTAAAAACATCATCCTCAGTGCAGAAGGTCACGGACTTATCTACTTTAAACGCCGTTTCCATCCGGTGATGCTGGAAATGGAAGCTGCGATTTAAGCTCCAGCCCCTTCACGCATTCGTCGAAGGGGCATTTTTATTGTGATCTCAATCACATATCCACCCGATGAATAATTCTTGCCCAACCGCTCACCGCCATTCCTGACCGCTTACATCCCTAAAATAACCACTCAGTTATTTACCTTACTTTACGCGCGCGTAACTCTGGCAACATCACTACAGGATAGCGGTCAATTTACCTCCTCAAACGCAACGCAAACCTAGAACGGCTTCGGCCAACTATTAATCAATACATGCCAGGTTTTACTATGGATACTAAAAAGATATTCAAGCACATACCCTGGGTGATTCTCGGAATCATCGGTGCATTCTGCCTCGCGGTAGTTGCATTACGTCGGGGGGAGCACGTCAGTGCCCTGTGGATCGTGGTCGCCTCTGTGTCGGTGTATCTGGTGGCTTATCGCTACTACAGTCTGTACATCGCCCAGAAGGTGATGAAACTCGACCCCACGCGCGCGACGCCTGCGGTTATTAACAACGACGGTCTGAACTATGTTCCGACCAACCGTTACGTGTTGTTTGGTCACCACTTCGCCGCTATCGCCGGTGCTGGTCCGCTGGTTGGTCCGGTTCTCGCCGCGCAGATGGGCTACCTGCCTGGCACGCTGTGGCTGCTGGCGGGGGTAGTGCTGGCCGGTGCGGTACAGGACTTTATGGTGCTGTTTATCTCCTCTCGCCGTAACGGCGCATCTCTCGGTGAGATGATCAAAGAAGAGATGGGACCAATACCGGGGACTATCGCGCTGTTTGGCTGTTTCTTAATCATGATCATCATCCTTGCCGTCCTGGCGCTGATTGTGGTTAAAGCCCTGGCCGAAAGTCCGTGGGGTGTCTTCACCGTTTGCTCAACCGTACCGATTGCGCTGTTTATGGGTATCTACATGCGCTTTATTCGTCCGGGGCGTGTGGGTGAAGTCTCTGTCATTGGTATCGTGCTGCTGGTTGCCTCTATCTACTTCGGTGGCGTGATTGCTCACGATCCGTACTGGGGTCCGGCACTGACCTTTAAAGACACCACCATTACCTTCGCGCTGATTGGCTATGCGTTTGTTTCCGCACTGCTGCCAGTGTGGCTGATCCTCGCACCGCGCGACTATCTGGCAACCTTCCTGAAAATCGGCGTTATCGTCGGCCTGGCGCTGGGTATCGTGGTGCTGAACCCGGAACTGAAAATGCCTGCCATGACCCAGTACATTGACGGTACTGGCCCGCTGTGGAAAGGCGCTCTGTTCCCGTTCCTGTTCATCACCATCGCCTGTGGTGCGGTATCTGGCTTCCACGCGCTGATCTCTTCCGGTACGACGCCAAAACTGCTGGCTAATGAAACCGACGCGCGTTTCATCGGCTACGGCGCAATGCTGATGGAGTCCTTCGTGGCGATTATGGCGCTGGTTGCTGCGTCCATCATCGAACCGGGTCTTTACTTCGCGATGAACACCCCGCCTGCTGGCCTTGGCATCACCATGCCTAACCTGCATGAAATGGGTGGCGAGAACGCGCCGATCATCATGGCGCAGCTGAAAGACGTTACCGCACACGCGGCAGCGACCGTCAGCTCCTGGGGCTTCGTGATTTCGCCAGAGCAGATCCTGCAAACCGCGAAAGACATTGGTGAGCCTTCTGTCCTGAACCGTGCAGGTGGTGCGCCGACGCTGGCGGTAGGTATCGCTCACGTGTTCCACAAAGTGCTGCCGATGGCTGACATGGGCTTCTGGTATCACTTCGGTATTCTGTTCGAAGCACTGTTCATCCTGACCGCGCTGGATGCGGGTACCCGTTCTGGCCGCTTTATGCTGCAAGACCTGCTGGGTAACTTCATCCCGTTCCTGAAAAAAACCGACTCTCTGGTTGCCGGTATCATCGGTACTGCGGGCTGTGTGGGTCTGTGGGGCTACCTGCTGTATCAGGGCGTGGTCGATCCGCTGGGCGGCGTTAAGAGCCTGTGGCCGCTGTTCGGTATTTCCAACCAGATGCTGGCAGCCGTAGCGCTGGTACTGGGCACTGTTGTGCTGATTAAGATGAAGCGCACCCAATACATCTGGGTAACTGTTGTTCCGGCTGTATGGCTGCTTATCTGCACCACCTGGGCGCTGGGCCTGAAACTGTTCAGCACCAACCCGCAGATGGAAGGCTTCTTCTACATGGCAAGCCAGTACAAAGAGAAGATTGCTAACGGTACTGACCTGACGGCGCAGCAGATTGCCAATATGAACCACATCGTTGTGAACAACTACACCAACGCAGGTCTGAGTATTCTGTTCCTGATTGTGGTGTACAGCATCATCTTCTACGGTTTCAAAACCTGGCTTGCGGTGCGTAACAGCGACAAACGTACTGACAAAGAAACACCGTACGTTCCAATCCCGGAAGGCGGCGTGAAGATCTCTTCGCACCACTAACCGTGTTTAGCCCCGCTTCGGCGGGGCTTTGTTCTTATCAGAGTGAACTATGTTTGGTAACTTAGGACAGGCAAAAAAATATCTCGGCCAGGCGGCGAAGATGTTGATTGGCATTCCAGACTACGACAACTACGTCGAGCATATGAAGACCAACCATCCCGACAAGCCGTACATGAGCTATGAAGAATTCTTCCGCGAACGCCAGAACGCACGCTACGGCGGCGATGGTAAAGGCGGTATGCGCTGTTGTTAATGGAGAGAGCATGAACCCGATTGCAGTTACCCTACTCACCGGTTTTTTAGGCGCGGGCAAAACCACCCTGCTGCGCCATATTCTTAACGAACAACACGGCTACAAGATTGCCGTGATTGAAAACGAATTCGGCGAAGTCTCCGTTGATGATCAACTGATTGGCGACCGCGCCACGCAGATCAAAACGCTGACCAACGGCTGCATCTGCTGTTCGCGCTCCAACGAGCTGGAAGACGCACTACTCGACCTGCTGGATAATCTCGACAAGGGCAATATTCAGTTCGACCGTCTGGTCATTGAATGCACCGGCATGGCCGATCCCGGCCCGATTATTCAGACCTTTTTCTCCCATGAGATTTTATGCCAGCGTTACCTGCTGGATGGCGTGATTGCGCTGGTGGATGCGGTACATGCCGATGAGCAGATGAACCAGTTCACCATCGCCCAGTCCCAGGTTGGCTACGCCGACCGTATTCTGCTGACTAAAACCGACGTCGCAGGCGAAGCAGAAAAACTGCGTGAACGCCTGGCGCGCATCAACGCCCGCGCACCGGTCTACACCGTCACCCACGGCGACATCGACCTGGGCCTGTTGTTCAACACCAACGGTTTTATGCTGGAAGAAAACGTCGTCAGCACCAAACCGCGTTTCCACTTTATCGCGGATAAACAAAACGATATTTCGTCGATTGTGGTGGAACTGGATTACCCGGTAGATATCAGCGAAGTTTCCCGCGTGATGGAAAACCTGCTGCTGGAATCGGCGGATAAACTGCTGCGTTACAAAGGGATGCTGTGGATTGACGGCGAACCTAACCGCCTGCTGTTCCAGGGTGTCCAGCGCCTCTACAGCGCCGACTGGGACAGGCCATGGGGCGATGAAAAACCGCATAGCACAATGGTGTTTATCGGGATTCAGCTGCCGGAGGAAGAGATTCGGGCGGCGTTTGCGGGGTTGAGGAAGTAAAGGGTTATGGGCCGGATAAGGCGCAGCCGCATCCGGCCTGATATTTCACTCAAAATAGTCCATATCCAGTTTCGGCACCTTCAACAAACGTGAAGAAACCCCTACTTCGTTTTCGATCATTAAGTGCACCAGGCGTTCCCCATCAACCAGCACCATACCCTCGACGGATTGGGCAAAGTCACGCGCCTGAGAAGTAAATCCAGAAGTGGTAATAAACACCCCACGTTTCGCTTTTTGCCCAGCCAGTGCGCCGTAAAATGCCTGTAATTCTGGCCTGCCTACAGTATTCTGCCAACGTTTTGCCTGAACATAAACTTTCTCCAGGCCAAGTTTATCAAGCGATATCACACCATCGATGCCACCATCTCCAGTACCGCCAACACGCTGCAAATCATCACGGTGGCCGCCATACCCCAGGCGATGCAAAACATCCAGAACAATGACTTCAAAGCGCGAAGGAGAAACCTGCAATAAGTTTTCCAGAACCTCATCAGCCACCGCATCACGAAGCTCTTTTAGCGCCTGATCTAACCGATCGTCCGGGCTGCTCTTTGCAAGTTCTTCATGATCGGGAGAGTCGGCTTTCGGATCTAAATCGACGGCATCCGGCCGTGACTTAAGTTTGACATTCACAAAATCGAAGGCCAGATGGTTCGTCTCCTGCTCCTTCATTGGCTGGGGATGAGACGCAACCCAGTCAAAACCCGCAGGAGTCAGGCACCATTTGCCACGCGACAAACTTTGCGACAACCCGGCACGTTTTAAACGGTCATGCGCCCAGCCTGCACGATTTTTATAAACAAGTTGTCCGCTGGTAATGACTTTCGCTCGCTGGCTGTCATCCAGTCCTAATGCATCCGCGGCAGCCTCATGAACATCACGCGCGGCTGCACCTTCCGGTTTTGTCGCCAGATAACGCAGAACAGGTTCAATAAATTTGTCATAGGTTGGAACCGTCATAGTACATCCTTGCAGAATCAGGTAGATGTTTTTCGGCTACTATAACACTACCAAAATAGGCGAACACGTTAGAAATGAGTCAGTTGCTGTGACCGTGGTCATTGCCCGGAAAGGTACAGAAAGCTAAGATAGGGCGTTATGGGCCTTAAATATTTGGACAGGCCCACACAGCAATGGATTAATAACAATGATGAATAAATCCAACTTCGAATTCCTGAAGGGCGTCAACGACTTCACTTATGCCATCGCCTGTGCGGCGGAAAATAACTACCCGGATGATCCCAACACGACGCTGATTAAAATGCGTATGTTTGGCGAAGCCACAGCGAAACATCTTGGTCTGTTACTCAACATCCCCCCTTGTGAGAATCAACACGATCTCCTGCGCGAACTCGGCAAAATCGCGTTCATTGATGACAACATTCTCTCTGTGTTCCACAAATTACGCCGCATTGGTAATCAGGCGGTACACGAATATCATAACGACCTCGACGATGCCCAGATGTGCCTGCGGCTCGGGTTCCGCCTGGCTGTCTGGTACTACCGTCTGGTCACCAAAGATTATGACTTCCCGGTGCCGGTGTTTGTGTTGCCGGAATGTGGTGAAAACCTCTATCACCAGGAAGTGTTGACGCTAAAACAACAGCTTGAACAGCAGGCGCGAGAAAAAGCGCAGACTCAGGCGGAAGTGGAAGCGCAACAGCAGAAGCTGGTTGCCCTGAACGGCTATATCGCCATTCTGGAAGGCAAGCAGCAGGAAACCGAAGCGCAAACCCAGGCCCGCCTTGCGGCGCTGGAAGCGCAGCTCGCCGAGAAGAACGCGGAACTGGCCAAACAGACCGAACAGGAACGTAAGGCTTACCACAAAGAAATTACCGATCAGGCCATCAAGCGCACGCTCAACCTCAGCGAAGAAGAGAGCCGCTTCCTGATTGATGCGCAACTGCGTAAAGCAGGCTGGCAGGCCGACAGCAAAACCCTGCGCTTCTCCAAAGGCGCGCGTCCGGAACCCGGCGTCAATAAAGCCATTGCCGAATGGCCGACCGGGAAAGATGAAACGGGTAATCAGGGCTTTGCGGATTATGTGCTGTTTGTCGGCCTCAAACCCATCGCGGTGGTAGAGGCGAAACGTAACAATATCGACGTTCCCGCCAGGCTCAATGAGTCGTATCGCTACAGTAAATGTTTCGATAATGGCTTCCTGCGGGAAAACTTGCTTGAGCACTACTCACCGGATGAAGTGCATGAAGCAGTGCCGGAGTATGAAATCAGCTGGCAGGACACCAGCGGCAAACAACGGTTTAAAATCCCCTTCTGCTACTCGACCAACGGGCGCGAATACCGCGCAGCGATGAAGACTAAAAGCGGCATCTGGTATCGCGACGTGCGTGATACCCGCAATATGTCGAAAGCCTTACCCGAGTGGCATCGCCCGGAAGAGTTGCTGGAAATGCTCGGCAGCGAACCGCAAAAACAGAATCAATGGTTTGCCGATAACCCTGGCATGAGCGAGCTAGGCCTGCGTTATTATCAGGAAGATGCCGTCCGCGCGGTTGAAAAGGCAATCGTCAAGGGTCAACAAGAGATCCTGCTGGCGATGGCGACCGGTACCGGTAAAACCCGCACCGCAATTGCCATGATGTTCCGCCTGATCCAGTCCCAGCGTTTTAAACGCATTCTCTTCCTTGTCGATCGCCGTTCTCTTGGCGAGCAGGCGCTGGGGGCGTTTGAAGATACGCGTATTAACGGCGACACTTTCAACAGCATTTTCGACATTAAAGGGCTGACGGATAAATTCCCCGAAGACAGCACCAAAATTCACGTTGCCACCGTACAGTCGCTGGTGAAACGCACCCTGCAATCAGATGAACCGATGCCGGTGGCCCGTTACGACTGTATCGTCGTCGATGAAGCGCATCGCGGCTATATTCTCGATAAAGAGCAGACCGAAGGCGAGCTGCAGTTCCGCAGCCAGCTGGATTACGTCTCTGCCTACCGTCGCATTCTCGATCACTTCGATGCGGTAAAGATCGCTCTCACCGCCACTCCGGCGCTGCATACGGTGCAGATTTTCGGCGAGCCGGTTTACCGTTATACCTACCGTACCGCGGTTATCGACGGTTTTCTTATCGACCAGGATCCGCCTATTCAGATCACCACCCGCAACGCGCAGGAGGGGGTTTATCTCTCCAAAGGCGAGCAGGTAGAGCGCATCAGCCCGCAGGGGGAAGTGATCAATGACACCCTGGAAGACGATCAGGATTTTGAAGTCGCCGACTTTAACCGTGGCCTGGTGATCCCGGCGTTTAACCGCGCCGTCTGTAACGAACTCACCAATTATCTTGACCCGACCGGATCGCAAAAAACGCTGGTCTTCTGCGTCACCAATGCCCATGCCGATATGGTGGTGGAAGAGCTGCGTACCGCGTTCAAGAAAAAGTATCCGCAACTGGAGCACGACGCGATCATCAAGATCACCGGTGATGCCGATAAAGATGCGCGCAAAGTGCAGACCATGATCACCCGCTTCAGTAAAGAGCGGCTGCCCAATATCGTGGTAACCGTCGACCTGCTGACAACCGGCGTCGATATTCCGTCGATCTGTAATATCGTGTTCCTGCGTAAAGTACGCAGCCGTATTCTGTACGAGCAGATGAAAGGCCGCGCCACGCGCTTATGCCCGGAGGTGAATAAAACCAGCTTTAAGATTTTCGACTGCGTCGATATCTACAGCACGCTGGAGAGCGTCGACACCATGCGTCCGGTGGTGGTGCGCCCGAAGGTGGAACTGCAAACGCTGGTCAATGAAATTACCGATTCAGAAACTTATAAAATCACCGAAGCGGATGGCCGCAGCTTTGCCGAGCACAGCCATGAACAACTGGTGGCGAAGCTCCAGCGTATCATCGGTCTGGCCACGTTTAACCGTGACCGCAGCGAAACGATAGATAAACAGGTGCGTCGTCTGGATGAGCTATGCCAGGACGCGGCGGGCGTGAACTTTAACGGCTTCGCCTCGCGCCTGCGGGAAAAAGGGCCGCACTGGAGCGCCGAAGTCTTTAACAAACTGCCTGGCTTTATCGCCCGTCTGGAAAAGCTGAAAACTGACATCAACAGCCTGAATGATGCGCCGATCTTCCTCGATATCGACGATGAAGTGGTGAGTGTAAAATCGCTGTACGGTGATTACGACACGCCGCAGGATTTCCTCGAAGCCTTTGACTCGCTGGTGCAACGTTCCCCGAACGCGCAACCGGCATTGCAGGCGGTGATCAATCGCCCGCGCGATCTCACCCGTAAAGGGCTGGTCGAACTCCAGGAGTGGTTTGACCGCCAGCACTTTGAGGAATCTTCCCTGCGCAAAGCATGGAAAGAGACGCGCAATGAAGATATCGCCGCCCGGCTGATTGGACATATTCGCCGCGCTGCGGTGGGCGATGCGCTGAAACCGTTTGAGGAACGTGTCGATCACGCGCTGACGCGCATTAAGGGCGAAAACGACTGGAGCAGCGAGCAATTAAGCTGGCTCGATCGTTTAGCGCAGGCGCTGAAAGAGAAAGTGGTGCTCGACGACGATGTCTTCAAAACCGGCAACTTCCACCGTCGCGGCGGGAAGGCGATGCTGCAAAGAACCTTTGACGATAATCTCGATACCCTGCTGGGCAAATTCAGCGATTATATCTGGGACGAGCTGGCCTGACACGTATACACTTCATCCTTCAGGCTGCCTCTGCGTTGGCTGCGCTCGTTCACCCCGGTCACGTACTTCTGTACGCTCCCGGGGATTCACTCACTTGCCGCCTTGATGCAACCTGAATGATTTTGTGTATATTACCCTCGGCAATTTCTTCTTCTGCGGCTCGATGAATTTGGGCCGCTGCTTAATTTACGGAACTCACAATGAACAATAACGATCTGGTCGCGAAGCTGTGGAAGCTGTGCGACAACCTGCGCGATGGCGGCGTTTCCTATCAAAACTACGTCAATGAACTCGCCTCGCTGCTGTTTTTGAAAATGTGTAAAGAGACCGGACAGGAAGCGGAGTACCTGCCGGTAGGCTACCGCTGGGATGACCTGAAATCCCGCATCGGCCAGGAGCAATTGCAGTTCTACCGTAACCTGCTGGTGCATCTGGGCGCCGACAATCAAAAGCTGGTGCAGGCGGTGTTCCATAATGTCAGCACCACCATTGAGCAACCTAAACAGTTGACCGAGCTGGTCAGTAATATGGATTCGCTGGACTGGTACAACGGCGCGCACGGTAAGTCACGCGATGACTTCGGCGATATGTACGAGGGTCTGTTGCAGAAGAACGCGAATGAAACCAAGTCTGGTGCTGGCCAGTACTTTACCCCGCGTCCGCTGATTAAAACCATTATTCATCTGCTGAAACCGCAGCCGCGTGAAGTGGTGCAGGACCCGGCGGCAGGTACGGCGGGCTTTTTGATTGAAGCCGACCGCTATGTTAAGTCGCAAACCAATGATCTGGACGACCTAGATGGCGACACGCAGGATTTCCAGATCCACCGCGCGTTTATCGGCCTCGAACTGGTGCCCGGCACCCGTCGTCTGGCACTGATGAACTGCCTGCTGCACGATATTGAAGGCAACCTCGACCACGGCGGTGCAATCCGTCTGGGCAACACCCTGGGCAGCGACGGTGAAAATCTGCCGAAGGCGCATATTGTCGCCACTAACCCGCCGTTTGGCAGCGCCGCAGGCACCAACATTACCCGCACCTTTGTTCACCCGACCAGCAACAAACAGTTGTGCTTTATGCAGCATATTATCGAAACGCTGCATCCCGGCGGTCGTGCGGCGGTCGTGGTGCCGGATAACGTACTGTTTGAAGGCGGCAAAGGCACCGACATCCGTCGTGACCTGATGGATAAGTGTCATCTGCACACCATTCTGCGTCTGCCGACCGGTATTTTTTACGCGCAGGGCGTGAAAACCAACGTGCTGTTCTTTACCAAAGGGACGGTGGCGAATCCGAATCAGGATAAGAACTGTACCGACGACGTGTGGGTGTACGACCTGCGTACCAATATGCCGAGCTTCGGCAAGCGCACGCCGTTTACCGACGAGCATTTGCAGCCGTTTGAGCGCGTGTATGGCGAAGACCCGCACGGTTTAAGCCCGCGCACTGAAGGGGAATGGAGTTTTAACGCCGAAGAGACGGAAGTTGCCGACAGCGAAGAGAACAAAAACACCGATCAGCATCTGGCCACCAGCCGCTGGCGCAAGTTCAGCCGCGAGTGGATCCGCACCGTGAAATCCGATTCGCTGGATATCTCCTGGCTGAAAGATAAAGACAGTATCGACGCCGACAGCCTGCCGGATCCGGATGTATTAGCGGCAGAAGCGATGGGCGAGCTGGTACAGGCGCTGGGCGAACTGGATGCGCTGATGCGTGAACTGGGGGCGAGCGATGAGGCGGATGCGCAGCGTCAGTTGCTGGAAGAAGCGTTTGGTGGGGTGAAGGAATGAGTGCGGGTAAATTACCAGTTGATTGGAAGACTGTCGAATTGGGGGAGTTGATAAAATTATCTACAGGGAAACTTGATGCGAATGCTGCAGATAATGATGGTCAGTACCCATTTTTCACCTGTGCAGAATCAGTTTCTCAAATTAACTCTTGGGCCTTTGATACTAGTGCGGTACTTCTGGCAGGCAATGGTTCATTTTCTATCAAAAAATACACGGGAAAATTTAACGCTTACCAACGCACCTATGTTATTGAGCCAATATTAATAAAAACCGAATTTTTATATTGGTTACTTCGTGGAAATATAAAAAAAATCACGGAAAATGGCCGAGGCTCGACTATACCTTATATACGTAAGGGGGACATTACAGACATAAGCGTCGCACTTCCTTCCCCATCAGAACAAACTTTAATCGCTGAAAAACTCGATACGCTGCTGGCGCAGGTAGAGAGCACCAAAGCACGTCTTGAGCAAATCCCACAAATCCTGAAACGTTTTCGTCAGGCGGTGCTTACCTTTGCCATGAATGGAGAATTAACAAAAGAATGGCGTTCTCAAAATAATAATCCTGCTTTTTTTCCCGCTGAAAAAAACAGTTTAAAACAATTTCGTAATAAAGAACTACCAAGTATCCCCAATAATTGGTCATGGATGCGGTTTGATCAAGTTGCTGATATTGCGTCAAAATTAAAATCACCACTTGATTATCCTAATACAATCCATCTTGCTCCGAATCATATTGAATCATGGACAGGTAAAGCATCTGGTTATCAAACTATTCTAGAAGATGGCGTAACTAGTGCTAAGCATGAATTTTATACAGGTCAAATAATTTACTCGAAAATCCGACCATACTTATGCAAAGTCACAATTGCAACGTTTGATGGTATGTGTAGTGCTGATATGTACCCCATTAATAGTAAAATTGATACTCATTTTCTTTTCCGTTGGATGTTGACCAACACTTTCACTGATTGGGCATCAAATGCAGAAAGCCGTACGGTGTTACCTAAAATAAATCAAAAAGATTTGAGTGAAATACCAGTCCCAACTCCTCCACTCCCCGAACAACACGAAATCGTTCGCCGCGTCGAGCAACTCTTCGCCTACGCCGACACCATAGAAAAACAGGTCAACAACGCCTTAGCCCGCGTCAACAACCTGACGCAATCCATCCTGGCAAAAGCGTTCCGTGGTGAACTCACCGCCCAGTGGCGGGCCGAAAACCCGGATTTGATCAGCGGAGAAAACAGCGCCGCCGCGTTGCTGGAAAAAATCAAAGCTGAACGCGCAGCCAGCGGGGGTAAAAAAGCCTCGCGCAAAAAATCCTGATCATTATTTTCTGGCGCACCTTTCTGGTGCGCTTTTTATTATTTTACGCCTATCATAACTCACGAAAATATATTTTAAATCACTCCAGAAATTGCCCATTTTATTCTATTTTTAGCTGGACTTTCCTCATATTTACTGATGATATGTCCAGGTATTTAGCGCGGTGCGGATGTGCGCCAACACACCCGCACCGCTAATCACAATCCCTATTTCAAAGGAATAGTAATCATGACTGACACGCATTCTATTGCACAACCGTTCGAAGCAGAAGTCTCTCCGGCAAATAACCGTCATGTCACCGTCGGTTATGCGAGTCGCTACCCGGATTACAGCCGTATTCCCGCCATCACCCTGAAAGGTCAGTGGCTGGAAACCGCCGGTTTTGCCACCGGCACGGCGGTAGATGTCAAAGTGATAGAAGGCTGTATTGTCCTCACCGCCCAACCACCCGCCGCCGAAGAGAGCGAACTGATGCAGTCACTGCGCCAGGTGTGCAAGCTGTCGGCGCGTAAACAAAGGCAGGTGCAGGATTTTATTGGGGTGATTAGTAGCAAAACGCCACGCTAAGTTTCTCTCCCCTTCCCCATACGGGAAGGGAAATTGCCCCCTCACTCCACATCCTCCCTGCGTAACCCAATATCCCTCAATCGCTCATCACTCATC
>OBRJ01000438.1_pt1 | contig 22884 bp, 18 predicted proteins | sample 1494831 | NCBI WGS metagenome assembly OBRJ01 (sample SAMEA3360658, study PRJEB22359) | human gut metagenome | biome: ENVO:urban biome; feature: ENVO:human-associated habitat; material: ENVO:feces | place: Bangladesh | collected 2011
GCTGGCGGCTCCGGTTCCAGTTGGAAGATGCGCTCTGCCACATAGGGAATGATACCATCACCGTGCGGATTGACTTGGTGTTTCGGTATGTATCTGGTCATATTCCATGTAAAATCACTCAGCATAGCGCACCCCCCTTCTCATTTCTATAAGAATCCCTTAAGACATTCTTTCATAAAAAGCATGAAGTATTTCTGCCAATTCCTGCGGTGATTCAATATTAACTTCATGTCCGGCACCAATAATCGTTTTTAATTCCACGTTCTTAAGCAATTCTGCCAATTCAATAGAAGCATTTTTATTCGCAGTATCTTTCTCGCCATATAACAATAGTGTAGGGCATGATATTTTGTGCAGAGAGTTGTTAAAGTCCAACTCCATCATGGTTTCGCATAGAAGTAAGAAATCAGCTTTTCTAAATCCCATTTGTTGAAACATGGATTTAGGCATAAATCTAAAGAGAAGATTTTGAAATTTCAGAAGCTTCTTGGGCATTTTATATTGTGTGGCGATAAGCACCAAGGAGCGAACTTTTTTCGGATATTGTATAGCATAGTTCAGAGCTAATACGCCCCCAAGCGATAAACCGCACAAATCAATAGGCTCATCATATTGATTGCAGTAATCTGAAAATGCAGCATATAGATTATCATAGGTCACTTCTTTGCTATGAACTAAATCAGGAAGATTCGGACACAAGCTGTAATCAGTAGTTTGCAAAATATCTATTGTTTTTGTCCAACTGTCAGATGTTTGTCCTAATCCATGCACATATATTTGTTTCATATTGTTCCCCCACTAAATATGTATCTTAGCTTCTGCAAGCAAAGCAGCCTGTTCCATTTCTTTTTCATAAGCTCCTTTGGCATAAGCAACATCACTTTTTGCCCGGAGTTCTTTATCTTTTGCCAGTTTCTTCATGACCTCCGCAAGGTCAGCGTCCAGAGTACCACGCTTTACATAGCGATTTATGGTGTTCAGCCTCTTTTCATATATCTGGATAATCGGATGATCGTCTGCAAGCTCTCGCTGTTCTCTGCCTTTTAGATTGCCGATCTGCCGGCAAGTGCGGTGCAGCTTGTCCCCCGGTGCATAGCCGCCGCAGTATTTGGTGTGCCTTGCGTTGGTGGTGAGGAACCACTTGCCGCAGATTTTGCATTTTTTCGGGGCATGACCAACACATAAGCCCTCAAAAAGATCAGACCGGAACATCCCTACAAAGGATACATAGTGCATCCGCTTGACCAGCTTCGCAACTTTTTCGCCGGGACGGATGACCGATATATACTGAACGGAATTGTTCAGGGTAGACATCCAGGCATTGCCCTCTGTGATAGAAAACTCCGGTGGGAAATAGGTGCCGAACATTTTCGCAAAGCCCTCTGCGGTGCGGTCTGCTTCGTTTCCGTCCGATTGTTCTGCAAAATCAAGCATCGCCTTTTGGTATTCCTCAAGGGAGTAAGCCAGATGCCCGCATACAGCGGTATAGCGCTGGAGCATCACCGCATCAGCATATTTCGGAACTTCTTCGAACGGTAAAGAATTGGTTACGGCTTTTATGGCGAACTCCACATATTTCAGAGCATTGTCCGCAGTAAAGACCCTTTCTATTCGTTCCCGGTGCTTTGGTATATCCATATAGGAGAACGGCGGCGTTTTGCTGAGAATCTCTAACATTGTCAATGCAGCTTCCTTTGCCATTGGAAAGAGTGCAGAAGTATCCTGTCCGGCATTCAGCATCCCGAGCAGCAGATTGATTTTCTCGCATTGCTCGTTCATTTTTGTAATAGTATCCGCAGGAACATTCAGTGCATCACAGGCAAGCGTGCCGACAGGGAATGTTTTGCCCTCATATATGACCGTATCCTGCCAGAAGTCCAATGTCATCAATTCTTGGTTCATGCTTGCCCTCCTGTCCTGTTTTTTCACTTTCTTAATTGTATCATGCTAATGTAAAGAAATCTACATCTATCAATAAGTTGTCCTGTTTTTTGAAACGGAGTTGTCCTCCGATTAGCCTGTTTTTTGAGAAATCCGTCATAACCATAATAGAAGGAGCAAAGCACCTGCCAATCACTGCGGGTGCTTCGTGCTTTCCAGAATATTATGAACGGAGGTTTTTTTATGACAATCTATGGAACCATCAAAGCGGCAATCAGTGTCAAGCAAGCCGCCGAACACTACGGGCTGAAAGTCAACCGAAACGGTATGGCTTGCTGCCCGTTCCACAATGACAGGCATCCGAGCTTGAAGCTGAATGAGGACTATTTCTTCTGCTTCGGCTGTGGAGCAAAGGGAGATGTGATCGACCTTGTGGCAAGGCTGTTCAATATGAGCAGCTATGAAGCAGCGCAAAAGCTGGCTGCGGACTTCGGACTTGACCCGAAACCGCCCACTGCCGCAGCTATGGCCAAGCCAAAGCGTCCTTATATCCGTCAGTTCCGGGAGGATGAAATGCTGTGTTTCCGGGTGCTGACGGATTATCTGCATCTGCTGGAAGATTGGAAAGTACGATACGCACCCAAGACACCGGAAGATGCTCTGGATGACCATTTTGTGGAAGCCTGCCAGATGCACTGCCATATCGAATATATGGCAGATGTGCTGACGGTGGGTGATCTGGAAGAGCGGGTGGCATTGGTGGACAAGCTGATGAAGGAAGGCAAAATTACTTTTCTGCAAGAGTACATCACACGAAAGAAAAAGGAGGTGGCGCACCATGGCGAAGAACCGGAAAACGCCTGATATGAACTTTCCTGTCTGGTTTGATGGGCAGAACATCAACGAAGCTCTGTTCTGTGAAGAATTTCTGCAAGAGCGCAGAATCATCTTCGCAAACGGAGCTTTTTTCACACCCGATGGTCGAGTGACAGATGACCTTCCTCTGCGTGGAGAGATTTACGAAAAGCTGAAATTCTGTGCTGTGAATAATATCCCCCGGAAGATCACCAACATTCTGGAAGTGCTGAAACTGGAAGCACAAGTGCCTGACTTTCCACCGGAACAGGATAGGATTCATGTGTCCAACGGTACGCTGCTGTTGGACGGCACATTTACCGAGGGCAGACCGGCTATCGTGCGAAGCCGTCTGCCTGTTACGTACAATCCCGATGTTTCTGCACCTATGATCTGGCTGAACTTTTTGAATGGGCTGCTCCATGCGGAGGACATCCCCACCTTGCAGGAGTTCATCGGCTACTGCCTGATTCCCTCCAACAAAGGTCAGCGCATGATGGTGATTAAAGGCAACGGCGGCGAGGGCAAATCCCAAATTGGTGCTGTGCTTTCGGCTATCTTTGGCACGAATATGAAAGACGGCAGCATCGGCAAGATTTCTGAAAACCGCTTCGCCCGTGCTGATCTGGAACACATCCTGCTGTGCGTGGATGATGATATGCGGATGGAAGCTCTGCGCCAGACCAACTATGTAAAATCCATCGTGACGGCACAGGGCAAGATGGATCTGGAACGCAAAGGCAAGCAGAGTTATCAGGGCTGGATGTTTGCTCGGCTACTTGCGTTCAGTAACGGCGATCTGCAAGCTCTGTATGACCGCAGCGATGGTTTTTACCGTAGACAGCTTGTGCTGACCACCAAAGAAAAGCCTGTTGACAGGGCTGACGATCCTGACCTTGCAGAGAAGATGAAAGCCGAAGCCGAGGGTATCTTCCTGTGGGCATTTGAAGGCTTACAGCGGCTTGTTGCCAACAACTTTAAGTTTACGGAGAGTGACCGTATCCAGGAAAACCGGGAAGCGGTCAAGCGTGACAACAACAATATCTTTGATTTCATGGAGTCGGAGGGATACATCCGATTGAAAGCGGATGCTTCCATCAGCTCCAAGGATTTCTATGAAATCTACCGAATGTGGTGCGAGGAAAATTCCCTTGCTCCGCTGAAAGCCCGTAGCTTCAGCGACGCCATGATTGCCAATGCCAAGAAATTCAATCTGGAGCATTGCAACAATATCACCAACTCTGCCGGACGGCGGGTTTGGGGATTCATGGGAGTGGAAGCCATTGCACGACCTCATATAAATGGGTTTTACGGAGATTCGCCGTGTACGTACGTACCGGAGGACATTCCGGAGGAATGGCGGCAGGTCGAGTAAATCCCATTACTGGTACGTATGTACGCAGCAAAAGAGCGTAAAACGCTCGTTATAGAAACAGCACGCATCCTCTCGTTCGGGTTGTTTCTATGTCCACAGGTTTTTGAAAAAGTGTCTGTGGACACCGGCTGCAAGAGGAAGTTGACACAGAACAGCTTCATGCAGACGGGCTGACCATGGGAAAAGGCGTAGACATTTTCGCCTTGGTCAGCAGAGGTCACCGCAGTGACCGCATTCCCCCTCGGGAGAGCCCTCGGAGAGCCCACGGCACTTTGCAGCCAGTATGGATGAAAGTGTAATAGTGGGTTATTACACTTTGAAAAAGTGCCGTTCTCCAGCCCTCCGCTGTCTGCAAATCTCAAAGAAAGGAAAAATCCAATGGCAAGAAATGATGGAATAGACCGTACCGTAGCCAGAAATCAGGACTTGGAAACACCGGCTGATGTGGCTAAGGTACAGGAACACAATGAGCGTGAAAAGGACAGCTACAGCAATCAGGACATCGTGCCGGAACGCACTTCTCTGAACGTTCATTTCAAAGCACCCATGGACGATTATGTAAAAATGTTTGAGCAGATGGAACAAGACGGCGTGATCTCCACCAGAGGTCTGAAACCGGATGCCGTCAAATACGGCGAGTTGATCTTCGATGTGAACTCCGCTTACTTCTACAACCACGGTGGCTATGAATTTGCAAAAGAGTTCTATGCCGATGCCTACAAAGCCGCCGTGGAGATCGTGGGCGGTGAGCAGTATATCCTCTCCGCTGTGATGCACGCCGATGAGCGCAACCGGGCAATGTCTGAAGCTCTGGGCGAGGATGTATATCACTACCACCTCCATGTGGTTTATATCCCGGTGGTGGAAAAGCAAATCCTTTGGTCGAAGCGATGCAAGGATGAAGCCCTCCGGGGAACCGTTAAGGAGGTCATCACACAGGTCAGCCGCAGTAAGAAATGGGAGTCCAAGCCGGTGCTTGACGAGGACGGTAATCCAATGTTGAACGCAAAAGGAAAAAAGATTTTGAGGTCATCCTACAGTGTGTTGCAGGATGACTTTTTCAATTTCATGCGAAACGCCGGTTATACCGATGTGGAGCGTGGAGAGCGTGGCAGTACAGAGGAACATCTGACTGTGACCCAGTTCAAGGTGCAGGCAGAACAGCAGCGGCTGGAAGCTGTGACCGGGCAGGTGGCACAGGCAGAACAGAATTTGGAGGATGCCAAAGCTGCCACAGCAAAACAGAAAAAGAAACTGGAATCTTTGCAAAAGGAAACCAAGGCGGCAAAGACCATTGCGCTGACAGTGCAGGACATTGAAGCAATGGGCAAAAAAGCTACATTCGGAAACAATATCACGCTGACACCGGATGAATGCGACACACTCAAACGCTATGCGGTCAATGGCATTATCACCAATGCTGACAACAAGCGTCTGAAAGAAAAACTGGCTTCCGCAGAAAAGACGGTTTCCATCTGGAAGCAGCGGTATGAAGCGGTAAACGAAAAATATATGGAACTCAAACAGAAAGCCCAACCCTTTCTGGATGCACTGGAAATCGCATCCGAAAAGGTTCGGGCTTTTATCAATTCTATCCTCATCAGAGGAAAGGAAACACAGGAACACGAACACCCTGCCCGGAAGCGTGGACAGGATATGGAACTTTGATGGAGGAATCGCCTATTGAAGAAATATTATGAGGAAGCGAAATATAATGCGGCATTTGACCGCTGTGTGGATGTTATGAGCCAGATGCTCCAGAAATATGGACATCAGGTTTTGGATAAATTGGAACAGGACGCACCGCAGGAAGTGGAGCATTCCGAGGAAAGTAATCAAGCGCAGCTTTTGACGGATAAGGCTGCGTAAAATTTGCAATTTACACGTTGCGTATTCACTATGGCTATGCTATAATGATTACGCAACGTGTATTTTTGCTTTTGTGGAGAAAAGACGGATGGATTGTAAAAACAGAATTATAAAGTTGCGTGAAAGCACAGGACTGAATCGGAAAGATTTTTGCAAGCTCGTCCATATTCCTTACCGGACTATGACTGAATGGGAATTGGATAACCGCCATGCACCGGATTATGTGCTGTGGCTTTTGGAGTATTATATCCGCAACGAGGGACTTATGGTAAAAGGAAGGAATGAGGGAGGTGGAGATTCTGAAAAAGAAACAACTTAAATGCTATCTTTATACAAGAGTGTCCACCTCGATGCAGGTTGACGGATACAGCTTGGATGCCCAGCGTGACAAGCTGCGGAAGTATGCGGCATACGAGGATATGATCGTTGCCGGGGAGTATTCTGACGAGGGCTTTTCCGGAAAGAACATTCAAGGGCGGCAGGAGTTTCAACGGATGCTGAATGACATCCAGGACGGCAAAGATGATGTTTCTTATGTGTTGGTCTTTAAGCTGTCCCGATTTGGCAGAAATGCAGCGGACGTTCTGAACTCTTTGCAACTCATGCAGGATTTCGGTGTCAATCTGATCTGCGTGGAGGATGGCATTGACAGCTCCAAGGATGCAGGAAAGCTGATGATTTCTGTGCTGTCTGCGGTGGCAGAGATTGAGCGAGAAAATATCCGCACACAGACAATGGCAGGACGTGAGCAAAAGGCTCGTGAGGGCAAATGGAACGGCGGTTTCGCTCCCTATGGATACAAACTGGAAAACGGAAACCTTGTCATTGCAGAGGATGAAGTGGAAGTAATTCGGGTCATTTATGACCGTTACATTCACACTAATGAGGGTGTTGCAGGAGTTGCAAAATATCTGAACCGCAATGGTTATACTAAGAAACTAAGACAGAATAATACCATTCCGGGATTTTCAAGGGATTTTGTGAAAAATGTATTGTACAATCCTGTTTATATGGGAAAGATTGCTTACGGCAGACGAAGAACAGAAAAGAAACAGGGTACAAGAAACGAGATGCACGTGGTTGAGCAGTCGGAGTTCCCGGTTTATGAAGGACAACACGAAGCTATCATTTCCGAAGAGGATTGGTATCTGGCACAGGAAAAGCGCAAGATCAATTCCTTTAAGCGGGAAAAGGTCAACAATCCAGACCACGCACACATCCTGTCCGGTATCTTGAAATGCCCATGCTGCGGAAAGAGTATGTACGGCAATATCGCCAAGGCGCACAGCAAGGACAAGAAAACCCGGTATTATTACTACTGCAAAAATACGGTTACACCTACCGGGCATGAGTGCAGCTTCCGTCTGAATATCGAGCAGACGGAAATCAACAAATTTGTGGCGAAGGTTATCTCCGCCATGGTCAATAATCCACGGTTTGTAGAAGCGATTCAGGCAAAAATCGGAACAGCAGTTGATACAGAAGATATGGAAAAGCAGATCGCCGTTCTGCAAGGGCAGCTAAAGCAAGCCTTTGGAACGAAAAGCCGCTTGGAGCGTCAGATGGATACCTTGGACATCAATGATGCCCACTATGACAGAAAGATTTTGGACTTGCAGCGCCGCTATGATGAGCAGTATGATACCATAGAGGAAATCGAAGTTCTGATTGGCGAATTGCAAAGTCAGATCCGCAGCATCCAGCAGGAGAAGATTTCCGGTGACAATATCTATCGCTTGTTACTGGCATTTGATGAAGTCTACCATTCCGCAACGGAAGCGGAGCAGAAGGAGTTTATGAAGGCCTTTATCGAGCGAATTGAGATGTTCCCGGAAAAGAGAAAAGACGGTAGTTGGATAAAGAAGATCGTATTCAATTTTCCTGTGCCTGTTGATGGTGAGGAAGCGAAAGAACTTCCCTTGGAAACTGAAACAACTGTTGAAGCAGTTCTCCTTTTGACCAAACTCCATGTCGAGCGGCATATCGAAGTGGACGTCAGCATGGACGAGTTGGATGTGACTGCTGCGGAGAGCAAGGCGACTTACGATCAGCTTCGGGATTATGTGTGGGAACACCATCAGTTGAAGGTATCCAATCTCTATATCGCACAGGTGAAGCAGAAGTATGGCATCATCGAGCGAGAGAATTACCATAAAGCAAAAAACGAAAATGCGAAGCAGCCCCAGTGTCCGAAGGAAAAAGAGGATGCGATCGTGGAGGCATTGAAGCATTTTCAGATGATTTGATAAGTTGAAGCAACCTGCTGATGCTAAACAGGAGGCATCGAATGTCAAAATTAAACATTGATCAAAAAAGCGTGCGGGCACTTTTCAGTGAGAAGAAGGCTGATTTCCTCATTCCGGATTATCAAAGGCCTTACGCCTGGGGAGAAAAGGAATGCCAGACTCTTTGGGATGACCTGTTCTTATTTGCATTTCCTGATAATGACTGCGACAAATTCAACAGTGACAGCGATGAGTATTTTCTCGGCCCCATCGTCACATTTAAAAATGATGACGGTAAAATGGAGATTATTGACGGACAACAGCGCCTTACGACATTGATGCTGTTGCTTCGAGCTTTCTATGAAAAATATGGAAGCATGAAGAACGATAAAGCTGTAAAGACCAGCAAGTTCATTGAGCAGTGCATCTGGAAAACCGATGAGTTTGGTGACCCGGACAAGTCAGCATTGAAAATCGACTCAGAAGTCGCCACCGACAAGGAAAAGGGCGAATTTCTGAATATCCTGAAAACAGGAACCGTGTCTGATTGCGAAAAGAGCAGCTACGCCAATAACTATCGCTTTTTTCAGCAAAAGATCGTAGACTTTCTGAATACTTACCCAGACTGGTTTTCCTTCTTTCCGATTCGGATCATGAACAACTGTATTTTGCTCCCGATCGAAGCAGAATCTCAGGACACCGCTTTGCGAATCTTCTCGACATTGAATGACCGTGGAAAGCCACTGTCTGATGCAGATATCTTCAAGGCGCAATTTTACAAGTATTACTCTGCCAAAGGCGAGCGGGAAGTCTTTATCCAAAAGTGGAAGGACCTCGAGGTACTGTGTGATTCTATTTTCCATCCTATTACCGGCACTCCGATGGATGAGCTTTTCACACGGTATATGTACTATGAACGTGCAAAGCAAGGCATCAAATCCTCGACAACGGAGGCGCTGCGCAAATTCTATGAGCGGAATGCTTACAGCTTGCTAAAAAATGACCAGACTTTTGAAAATCTGATCGATCTTGCAAATTTCTGGAATGATGTGCAGAATCAAAATGTTGAGCGCTTCTCTGACCGAGTTCTTCGCAGGCTCTTTGTTCTGAACTACGCTCCCAACGGTATGTGGACCTATTTTGTTTCGGTCTATTACATGGCCAATCGGGATTCTGATGGTCTACTGAACGACGATCGTTTCTATAGCTTTCTTAACAAAATCACCGCATTCATCTGGGCATATGCCGTTACAAATCCGGGCGTAAATGCACTGCGCACTCCCATTTTTGCAGAAATGATCAACATTGTAACCGGGCAACCTGTTCGGTTTTCTGACTATTTGTTTGATACGCAGAAATTGCAGAACGCTTTTGACAACTATACCTTCAGCAACAACCGCGCGATCACAAAGGCCATGCTGACATGGTGGGCATTCCAGAACTCCTCCCAGGAGCTCTTGTCCCTTGAAAGTGTACTTGAGATCGAGCACATCTACGCACGCAACCGCCAGGAAAAGGAGCACTCGCTTTCCAATCCGAGAAATGTTGAAAGCCTTGGCAACAAGGTGTTGTTGGAAAAGCGCATCAATATCCGCGCTTCTGATTATCGCTTCAGCGATAAGGTCAAGTACTATACCGGTTTTGAAAACAACCGGAAGCAGAAAAAAGAGGGTACAAAAATCAAGGAGCTTACTGACCTCGCTGCGAATGCCACAGATTTTACCGAATCTGACATTGTAGAGAGAAACGCCAAAATCATCCTCAACTTTATCACCTTCATGCACAACAACGATCTTCTATGTGAAGATTAAATCCTTCTATGATCGATGCCCGTCTGGTTTTCAGGCGGGCATTTTCTTTTGCCGGAATATGGTGTTTATACTTTTATCGTGGTACAATAGATGCAAGAATCATTCTTCAGGAAAAGCAGCCTTCCATCCAATTTATAGGATACCCATTGTTGTAAAATCAGGATGTCCACCTATCACAAAAACAAGGAGCAACGTATGCCAAACGATAAGATCACCGCCGTAGGTGCCAACATTGCCGAAAAAGCCGCCATGATCTGGAACGTGGCCGATATGCTGCGGGGGCCGTTCAAGCCCCACGAGTACGGTCTGGTCATTCTGCCCATGACCGTGGTAAAGCGGTTCCACGACTGCCTGCTGCCCACCCATCAGGCAGTGCTGGACACCTACGAAAAGGTGAAAAAACTGCAGGTCATCGACGGCTTTTTGCAGAAGGCCTCCGGCTACCAGTTCTATAACACCAGCCGGTTCACCTTCGAAACCCTGCTGGCAGACCCGGACAACATTGAGTCCAACTTCCGGGATTACCTGTCCGGCTTTTCTGCCAACGCACAGGATGTGCTGGCAAAGTTCGACTTTGACAACATCATCAAGCGGATGGTAGAGAGCAACACCCTCTACCTCGTTATCAAGGAGTTCGGCTCCGAGAAGGGATATCTTGGCCCGGACAAGATCAGCGCCGTGGATTGCGGCTACATCTTTGAGGACCTGGTGCGGCGATTCTCCGAGAGCTTTGGCGAGGAAGCCGGAGCCCACTTCACCAGCCGGGATATCATCTACCTGATGACCGACCTGCTGCTGTCCGAAGCCGACCTCGATACCAGCAGCATGACCGTTTACGATATGGCCATGGGCACCAGCCAGATGCTGAGCTGCATGGAGGAGCGCATCCACGAGCTGAACAGCGACATCGAGGTGACCTGCTTCGGGCAGGAGTTCAATCCCTCCACCTTTGCCATCGCCAAGGCAGACATGATGATCCGGGGCGGCGACCCTAACAATATGCGGTTCGGTGATACTTTGTCGGAGGATCAGTTCCCCGGGTTCACCTTCCAGTACATCATCTCCAACCCGCCCTTCGGCATTGACTGGAAGCGGGAGCAGAAGGCGGTGGAAGCCGAAGCAGCCCGGGGCGAGATGGGGCGTTTTGCGCCCGGTCTGCCCAAGATCAGCGATGGTCAGCAGCTTTTTGTGCTGAACGGCCTTGCCAAGCTGGCAAACAAAGGCAAGATGGCCATTATCCAGAACGGCTCTCCCCTGTTCAGCGGCGACGCCGGCAGCGGCCCCAGCAACATCCGGCAGTATATTCTGGAAAACGACTGGCTGGACTGCATCATCCAGCTTTCCACCGATATGTTCATGAACACCGGCATCTCCACCTACATCTGGGTGCTCAGCAAGGATAAGCCCGCCCACCGTGCGGGCAAGGTGCAGCTTATTGACGCCAGCCACTGCTTTGAACCCCGCCGCAAGAGCATCGGCACCAAGCGCAACGACATCACCGATGCCTGCCGGGAGCTGATCGTCACTGCCTACGGCGAGTTTGCCAACGGCAAGGTGTACGGCGACAAAAACGGCATCTACTGCGAGAGCAAGGTGTTCGAGAGCGTGGAGTTCGGCTACAACAAGATCGTGGTGGAGCGCCCCCAGCGGGACGAGGCGGGCAACGTTATCCTGAAGCGCGGCAAGCCTGTGCCGGACACCAGCCTGCGGGACACTGAAAACGTACCGCTGGTGCAGGATATTGACGCCTACTTTGCCCGGGAAGTCCTGCCTTACGCCCCCGACGCATGGATCGACCACAGCAAGACCAAGGTGGGCTACGAGATCCCCATGACCCGCTATTTCTACGAGTATCAGGCACCGGAAGCCGTGGAGGATATCGTGGCACGCATCACCGCACTGGAACAGGATATCTCCGCCGGGCTGGCAGAGCTGTTCCATAAGGAGGGGTGAAGTCCTCCCAGATTGTTAAAAATTCCAACTTGTTCGTTTTTGTACAAGTCTATAGAAAGGATTTTAAGATGGCTAAAGCCGAACACAAAAGTATGATTAAAGTCCGTGGTGGATTTAGTGATGATATGGGATTCAATCCATGTAATACTCAACCGCAGACCGCTGAATTTGATCATCGAACCCGAACCTTCATCAGTAATAGCCTTTACGATTTTCTTCAAATTGTATTTGAGCACGAAGTCGAAACGCGTAACCTCCGCTATGGCTTATCTGATCAAAATCTTTCTACCGTTTTTTGCAAGGATTTAATTCAAAATGTTTTTGCAGATAGTAACCATCTTCCAATAGGTTATCGGTATAATTGGGAAAATCTTTATCCCAGTATTGAAAAAGTTATAATGGAAGCCCCCTACAACGAAGTCTTAGATTTGCTTTGGTATATTTGTTATTGGCTATCGGTTGCTACCAACAAATGTTTTAACATCTTTCAAAAGCGGTTTAACGATCTGTTTGAGAAAGAGTATGTTGGTTATCGTTTTGTCGCTGGCAAAATTGTTCCTATAACTGATAAAATCGAAATGCAGGAAATTGAAGAAGCCTGTCAGACACCTTTTGAGGGTGCACGAATCCAGCTTCAAAAAGCACTTGGTTTTCTTTCTGATCGTGAGCATCCCGATTACAAAAATTGTGTCAAGGAAAGTATTAGTGCTGTAGAATCTGTATGCGAAACAATCGTGGGTTCTGACAATGGCGCCACCCTAGGAAAAGCGGTAAAGCACTTAGAAGAACATGGCCTTAAAATTCATTCCAGTCTTAGAGAAGGTATCAGCAAACTGTATGGATACGCTTGTGATCAGGGCGGTGTTCGCCATGGCGAAGGTGAAGTCGAAAGCACTGTCACTTTTGAAGAAGCCAAATTCATGATGGTCACTTGTAGTGCAATCGTTAATTATCTGGTCGCAGAATATGGAAAGCATGGTGCTGAAAATGCGTAAAATGAAAGACAGCGGCATTGAATGGATCGGGGAGATTCCGGAGGGGTGGGAAATTGTTCCTGTTCGCTCATGTTTTGATGAAGTCAGGACAAAGAACACTGATGGTCAAGAGCAAAACGCCTTGCAGTTCAAATCCGGTAATATTATTAGTAAAACCAATTTTAATGCGAACACGGATGACTACGTTGCAGATACCATTACCAATTATACTGTCGTCTTGCCCGATACGGTTATGATTAACGGCTTAAATCTCAACTATGACTTCAAGTCTTTGCGTGTTGCTTTGGTCAAGGAGAAGGGCGTAATAACTTCCGCCTATCTTGCAATTTTTCCAGATAGAAAAAAGATTTTCCCTCAGTATGCAACCTACCTTTTCAAAGGTTATGAAACCAAGATGGCTTTTCATAACATGGGTGCTGGTATCCGCAAAACATTAGGCTACAAAGAGTTCAAAAATCAGCCACTGTTATTGCCCAGCAAAGAAGAACAGAATAAAATCTCTGCATATTTGGATTCTAAATGTTCCCATATTGACATCATGCTTTCCAAAATTCGTTCCAGTATCGAGGAATACAAAAAGCTCAAGCAGGCAGTTATTACGCAGGCTGTTACCAAAGGCGTGCGTGGTGAGCGGGAGATGAAGGATAGCGGCAATCAATGGTTTGGACAAATCCCAACAGATTGGAAACTCAGCCGTGTCGGTTTGCACTTTTCTATTATTCTGGGCAAAATGCTATGCAATGCACCGCTCAATGATACTTACACTCTTGAACCATATTATTGTGCTGCTGATGTTCATTTTGATGGTGTGGCTGATGGAGAGCGAAAAAAGATGTGGTTCAGCCCTATCGAAAAAGATTTATATCGTGTTTCGGTCGGGGATTTGCTGGTTGTTGAAGGCGGTGCCGGTGCTGGTGGAAGCGCAATTGTTGAAAAGCAGGATTCCTACACTTACATTCAGAACTCCATTATGATTATTCGTAGCAAGGGAAATACCGACAACCGTTACTTGCGATATCTGTTGGAGTTTCTTGTTAAGCAAGGATATATTGATATTGTCTGTAACAAGGCAACTATCCCTCATTTTACAAAAGACAAATTGTCTTGCGTCCCCTTCTGCCTTTGCCCCGCTGGTGAGCAAAAAGAAATCGCCGACTACCTTGATGCCAAGTGTGCCGAGATTGACGGGCTGACTGCGAAAAAAGAACAGTTGGTGAAGGAACTGGAAAGCTATAAGAAAAGTTTGATTTATGAGGTTGTAACGGGGAAACGGGAGGTGTAAAATAAAGCTATAGTCGGTGTTTTTCAGATGTTCCAGTAAAAAGGAGGGACTTTAATGCTTGATCCTAAAAGGACTGTTCGCATAGGCGCTGCCAGTACTTATGTTACTGAAATCAAGAAAATCATGCAGGCATCTGCTCCAGATGCAGAGTTTTTGTTTCGCGGACAGTCCAGTGTAGACTACCAACTACTTCCTTCTCTAGGTAGAAACTCCAATTTCTTAAAACACGAACGCGATTTAATTGCCCTTGCGAAATATAAGAAACCCGATGTTTTCACAAACGCCATGCTTCCTCTCGAAACGCTTGCTTTGCTCCAGCACTATGGCGTGCCGACTCGTCTTCTCGACGTAACAGAGAGTGCTCTTGTTGCATTGTATTTTGCCTGTCAGCCCACTCGTAATAGCACCAACAAGGATGGTGTCGTTTACGTATTCTGTGATAAATCGAAACGCGTTTCAAATCACGCTATCCTAAACGCCGTTGCGGATAGTGCCTATATTTTAAACTTTAACAATCTTCATACTGTTCGTCTTGGAGATTTCTTTGACGCCATGCTAAAGCAGTCTTATTGGAAATCCACTTCCGCTGCTCACGGAGATCATAAAAACTCCAAACCTGATTATGTTGACAAACACCTTCGTGGTCCTCTTTTTGTAAATGCACCAGCTTTTACTCTAAGACAACAGATTCAACAAGGGCGTTATATCTTATTCCCGAACAAGATTACCCATGATGCCAATGATGAAAAGTGTTTTTCTGATACCCTTGCTCCAATTGATGAAAATGATGAATCTGTAGCCGGAAAAATCATCATTTCCAATCAGCAAAAGAAAGCTGTTCTAAAAGAACTAAAGACTCTGGGAATCACCGAGTACAGCCTCTTCAGCGACAGTATTGACATTGTATGCAAGGGTATCAAAGACCAATTTTCGAACGACTAAGGAAGGAATCTAACCATGCCCCTTAACACCACCGAAAAGCAGTTTGAATCGGACATTGCGGCGGCGCTGCTCTCCCCTGCCGGGGGCTACACCTGCAACGGGGATTGCTACGACCCCAAGCTGGGGCTGTTTGTGGATACCCTGATCCGCTTTGTGCAAAAGACTCAGCCCAACGAGTGGGCGTTTTTTGAAAAGCAGAACCCGGTAAACCCGGTGCGGAAGTTCTGCACGGCCTTTAATAATGCCTGCGATGCGGACGGACTGCTTTCGGTGCTGCGATATGGGTTCAAGCACCGGGGACGGCGGTTCCGGGTGTGCTATTTTCAGCCGGAATCCGCGCTGAACCAGAAGGACGCCCAGCGCTACGCCCAAAACGAGATCACCTGCAACCGGCAGTGGTTCTACTCCGACACCACCCACAACTCGGTGGACATGGTGCTGGCGGTAAACGGCATCCCGGTGTTCGCCTTTGAGCTGAAGAACCAGTTCACCGGGCAGACCGTGGAGAACGCCAAACAGCAGTGGATGCACGACCGGGACCCCCGGGAGGTGTGTTTCCAGTTCAACAAGCGCATTCTGGGCTACTTTTGCGTAGACCTGACCGAGGTTTGGATGGCCACCCGGCTGGCGGGCAAGGACACCCGCTTTCTGCCCTTCAATCAGGGCTCCAACGGTGCCGGGCGGGACGGCGGCGCTGGCAACCCGCCCAACCCCAACGGCTACCTTACCGCCTACCTCTGGGAAGAAGTGTTCCAGAAGGACAGCATGATGGACATCCTGCAAAAGTTTATGAGCCTGCAGGACGGCAAGACCCTCATTTTTCCCCGGTACCATCAGCTGGACGTGGTGCGTAAGCTGGTGGCAGATGTGCGGCAGAAGGGTGCCGGGCAGCACTATCTCATCCAGCACAGCGCCGGGTCTGGCAAGTCCAACTCCATTGCTTGGACGGCGTACCGACTGGCTTCCCTGTTCAACACCGAGAACAAGCCGGTGTTTGCCAGCGTCATCGTGGTGACTGACCGCACCGTGCTGGACGCACAGCTGCAGGAGACCATCTCCGGCTTCGACCATACGCTGGGTGCGGTGGAGGCTATCGGCGAGGACAAAAACTCCGGCGACCTGCGGGATGCCATCAACAACGGCGCACGCATCATCATCACCACGCTGCAAAAGTTCCCGGTCATCTACACTGAGGTGAACAAGACCGCCGGGAAGAACTATGCCGTTATCATCGACGAAGCGCACTCCTCCCAGACCGGCACCTCTGCTTTGAAGCTGAAAGCCGCCCTTGCCGACACCGAGGATGCGCTGCGGGAATATGCCGAGTTGGAGGGCAAAGCGGAGGAGGAGATCGACCCGGAGGATGCACTGGTGAAGGAACTGACCTCCCACGGGCGGCACAAGAACCTGTCCTTCTTTGCCTTTACCGCCACCCCAAAAGCCGCCACGCTGGAACTGTTCGGCACCGAGTACCCGGACGGCAGCCACCACCCCTTCCACATTTACAGTATGCGGCAGGCTATTGAGGAAGGGTTCATTCTGGATGTGCTGCAAAACTACATGACCTATTCCACCTGCTTCAAGATCGCCAAGACCATCCCGGACAACCCCGACCTGCCCGCCAGCCGGGCGGCGAAACTTATCCGCAAGTACGAGGAACTGCACCCCTACAACATCAGCCAGAAGGCAAAGATCATTGTAGAGACCTTCCGGGAGACCACCAGCCACAAGATCGGCGGGCGGGGCAAGATGATGGTGGTCACCTCCTCCCGATTGGCAGCGGTGCGGTACTTCCACGAGGTCAAGCGCTACATTGCCGAGCAGGGCTATGACGATGTGCAGATCTTAGCGGCATTTTCCGGTGCCGTACCGGACGGCGGCGTGGAGTACACGGAGCAGTCCCTGAACGTCCGCGCCGACGGCAGCCACATTGCGGAGAGCCAGACCAAAAAGGAGTTCCACAACAACTTCGACGTGCTCATCGTGGCAGAAAAATACCAGACCGGTTTTGACGAACCGCTGCTCCACACCATGATCGTGGACAAAAAGTTAAAGGGCGTCAAGGCGGTGCAGACCCTCTCCCGTCTGAACCGTACCTGCCCCGGCAAAATCGACACCTTTGTGCTGGATTTTGTGAACAAGGCAGAGGACATCCGGGAGGCATTCCAGCCGTTTTATCAGGAAACATTTCTGGAGCAGGAGGTCAACACCGACCTCATCTACAAGACCCAGAAGGAGCTGCGGAGCTTTGCCGTTTATTCCGATGCAGACGTGGAAGCCTTTGCCAAGGAGTATTTCCGCAGCACCAAGCAGGATAAAAACGCCGTGGGCCGCATGAGCAGCGTCTTGAAGCCGGTGGCAGACCGCTACAACCAGAAAACGCAGGCCGAGCGGTACCAGTTCCGCCGCTTGCTGCGCAGCCTTGTCAAGTGGTACGGCTACGTTTCGCAGGTGGCACGGATGTTCGATGAAGAACTGCACAAGGAGAACGTATTCTGCGCTTACCTGCTCAAGCTGCTGCCGCCGGACGAGGTCTCTCCGCTGGACCTAGAGGGCAAATTGCAGTTGGAGTATTACAAGCTGCAAAAGACCTTTGCCGGTGCCATCGAGCTGGAACACGCCAAAGGCGTCTACGAGCCGGTCACCCAGAAGGGTGCTCTCGGCCACGACCCCAAGGAGCCGCTGGACGAGATCATTTTGAAAATCAACGAGAAGTTCAAGGGTGAGTTCACCAACGCCGACCGGGTGCTGCTTACCGCCCTGCATGACCGTCTGCTGGCTGACCCGAAGCTGGCAAAGCTGGCGCGCAGCTCCGACCCGCAGATCTTTACCGAGAGCATCTTCCCCAAAGCCTTTGACACTGCCGCACAGGACAGCTATCTTGAAGCGCAGGACACCTTCTCTTCCCTGTTTGAAGATACCAGCAAGTACAAGGCTATTATGTCAGCTCTGGCAGAGTGGCTGTATGGAGAATTCCGTAAGAAGTAAAACAGTTTTCCTTTTTATTTGCTTAAAACAGCCTGCATCCTTCAGATGCAGTTCAAGGGTTTGGGTGTTCCCAACAAGTATTTTGCAAGGCAAAATGGCAGATGTATATACGTCTGCATTGCTTGCTACAATGGTGTTGGTTCTCAGGACGCTTCTAAAACATGAAAATCATTTTGTAAATCAAACCGTCCGTTTTCAAGTTCAACTTGAAGCGGACGGTTATTTTTTCTTAGGAAGTTTTCGCATTTGCAATCGCAGCAAGCAGGGCGATTTGGTACCAACTCGCAAGTTTTTGAATCTGATTTTACAAATCCGACTTCAAAAACACTTGTTGGGCTTCGCCCAAACCCGATATTCAGCACAAAATTGCGCCGACTGCGTATCTTAACAGACGCTGAATAAGCAATTTTTTTGAGAAAAATTCGTTTCAGAAAAATCAGCGTTGCTTCATTCAATATTGCATCAAACCGGAACTATTACTTCCGGTTTTGAAGGTACAAAGCGGAAGTATCACTTCCTAAAAATTTCTTCTTGGTTATGGTATGCTTTCTACAAACCTTCATCGAACCTTGAAAACCGCATGACCGTCTGCATGGGATACCCGGCGATGACCCCCAAGTGGGAGAGCCGAAAAACGCCGCCGGAAAGGGGGGCAGGAAAGCCATGCAGGGATAACGGCTGAACTACCAATAAATTTTTGAAAGGAGATTTTGCCTATGAAGAAAAACAAGTTTGAATTTATCATTGATTCCGAATTTCAATCTCAGATTCCTGCATTGACCGATGAAGAATTTCAGCAACTGGAAGAAAACATCCTTTCAGAGGGCGAAGTCCTGTCTCCCCTGATTGTCTGGGGCAACATTCTTGTTGATGGTCATAATCGCTATAAGATTCTCCAGCAGCACCCGGAAATTCCTTATACCACCCGTTCGATTTCCTGCACCTGCGAAACCCGTGAAGATGTTCTGGCATGGATCTGCAAACATCAGCTGGGTCGTCGGAATCTGACACCCGAGCAGAAAAAGTTTCTGATTGGAAAGCAGTATCACTCTGAAAAATCCACTCGTGGGGGAAACCATGGCAATCAGTACACGCAGGTGGCAAACTGTCAAATTGACAATTTGCCATCGGTAGAAAACACGACCGAACGAATCGCCAAAGAAAATAATGTAAGTCCCTCTTTTGTAATTCGTGCCGAGCAGTTCATGAAAACCGTTGAACTGATGGAAAAATACTGCCCCGGCATTCAGGAAGAAATCTTATTATCCGGCAAACTTAAGCTATCCCCTGCTCATCATTGACGATTTCGGCATGGAAAGAGGCACCGAGTACGCACTGGAACAGATCTACAACATCGTAGACAGAAGATACCGCAGCCGGAAGCCGCTGATCGTCACCACCAATCTGACGTTGGACGAGATACGACACCCACAAGATACCGCTCACGCCCGCATCTATGACCGCCTGCTTGAAATGTGCGTTCCAATCTCCTGCATTGGGGTCAGCTTCCGGAAAGAGAATGCACAGGAAAAGCTGGAACGCTTAAAAAGTTTAATCGGATGAATCAAAAAATATTTCTAAAAATCCGCCTGGACTGTCAAAGTTCTGCTACAAGGAAATGGAGTCGCCTATTGAATAATTTTCATCGTACAGAAAACAATCCCACCCCTTCGGAACGCTCTACGCCCACATTCGATGAATGGAGCGCATTCGCAACCTTTCTAGCCGATGTGATTGAGAAGTACGCATCGGTCTTGGAAATAGACAATGCAGTATCCTCAACCAACAACAAAAATCAACAAGATGCTGTTGATACCGCTCTTGCGGCATGATATAATATTCTTGTAATATTTGTCCCAACACAGTGGTAAGGTCTCCCCTTCCACTGTATTACATACACGGAACGAGGTGCTTAAAATGAATCGACCAGATGACTCTCCTAAAAATTCCATCCTCATTTACACTACAGAAGATGGCCTGACCAAAATTGATACTACCTTTGACGGTGACACCGTCTGGCTTTCCATTGACCAGATGGCCGATTTGTTCCAACGTGACCGCAGCGTTATCGGAAAACACATTCGGAACATTTTCAAAGAAGGCGAGCTCCAAAAGGAATCAGTGTGGGCAAAATTTGCCTACACTGCCGCTGATGGAAAGACATACGACGTGGATTACTATAATCTTGACGTCATCATTTCCGTCGGTTACCGCGTCAAATCTAAACGTGGCACACAATTTCGCATCTGGGCGACCGGCATCCTGAAGGAATATATGCGCAAAGGCTTTGCTCTGGACGATGAACGGCTGAAAAATTTGGGCGGCGGTGGATATTTCAAAGAACTGTTGGAGCGCATCCGGGACATCCGCGCTTCCGAAAAAGTGTTTTACCGTCAGGTTCTGGAGATTTACGCCACCAGCATCGACTACGACCCCAAGGCAGAAATTTCGGTTCAGTTCTTCAAAAAAGTGCAGAACAAGATTCATTATGCCATCCACGGACAGACTGCCGCAGAAGTCATTTACAACCGTGCCGATGCCGAAAAAGAATTTATGGGACTGACCACTTTTGCTGGAAATCAGCCCACTTTACGAGAAGCTACTATTGCCAAAAACTATCTGAACGAGAAAGAGCTTCGTGCTATGGGGCAGTTGGTTTCCGGTTATCTGGATTTCGCAGAACGTCAGGCAGAACGTGAACAGCCCATGACCATGCAGGATTGGGCAAACCACCTTGACCGCATTTTAACCATGAGCGGTGAGCAGCTTCTTGTTGGCAATGGCAGCGTTACTCACAAGCAGGCAGTGGACAAGGCTACTACCGAATATCGGAAATACAAGGCTAAAACGCTCAGCGATGTGGAGCAGGATTATCTGGATTCCATTAAGTATCTGGAGCAGAAAACAGACAAGAAATAACCGTTTTGTGAGGTTTTTTATGTCACAGGAAAAGACAAAGGTTTACACTTACACCCGTGTTTCCACGGCCATGCAGATCGATGGCTATTCGCTGGATGCACAGAAAGCTCACATGAAAGCCTATGCAGACTTCAACGACTACCAGATTGTCGGCGAATACGAGGATGCAGGCAAATCGGGCAAATCCATTGAAGGCCGTGCTTCTTTCTGCCGGATGATGGAGGACATCAAATCCGGCAAGGATGGTGTTGCCTATGTGCTGGTGTTCAAGCTCTCCCGGTTTGGCCGCAATGCTGCCGATGTACTGTCTACCTTGCAGGTAATGCAAGATTTTGGTGTGAACCTGATTTGCGTGGAGGACGGCATTGATTCTTCTAAAGACGCTGGCAAGCTGATGATTTCCGTTTTGTCTGCTGTCGCTGAGATCGAGCGTGAGAACATCCGTGTCCAAACTATGGAAGGTCGTATCCAGAAAGCAAGGGAAGGTCGCTGGAACGGCGGTTTTGCGCCTTATGGCTATCGTTTGGTTGACGGTGTGCTGCAAATCAATGAGGATGAAGCCCCTGCCATTCGCACGATTTTTGAGCAATATGTAAACACCGACACAGGTGCAAATGGTCTTTCCAAATATCTGGAGACCCACGGCTTTCAGAAACTCGCCCGTCAAAACGGCACCTCTCCCCTTTTCAGCGCAACATTGATTCGTGCCGTCCTGAAGAACCCCGTCTACTGCGGAAAGATCGCCTTTGGTCGCCGCAAGCTTGAAAAGATTCACGGCACCCGGAACGAATACCATCAGGTTCCACAGGAGAATTATCTGCTGGTGGACGGTCTGCACGAGGGCATTGTATCTGAAGAATTGTGGAACGCTGCACAGGTCAAGCTGCTAGCGCAATCCAAACGATACGAGCCAGTCAACCGCAGCAAGACGGAACAGGCGCACTTGTTATCTGCCCTTGTCAAGTGCCCCGTTTGCGGTGCTGGAATGTACAGCAACAAATGCACCAAACGAAAGAAAGATGGCACACCCTATAAATCTTTCTCTTATTACAGTTGCAAGCATCGCAAGATGCAACGTGGGCAGAAATGCGATTTCAACAAGCAGATTCAGGAAGAAGTTCTGGATAACGCCGTGGTGGAGGTTATCATCAAACTGGTCAGCAATCCAAAGTTTGCCGCTATGATGCAGGAAAAGATCAACAGCAAAGTAGACACCACCGCCATTGAACAGGAAATTGCCGCCGCTGAAAAGCAGTTGCGGCAGTATTATTCCGTCAAGTCCAAAATCATGGAGGAGATCGACACACTTGACCCGGATGAGCGCCACTATATCATCCGCAAATCTGACCTTGACGAGCGGCTTTACAAGATGTACGATAAAATCGAAGAAGCAGAAAACAACCTGATGGATGCCCGTGCAAAGAAGCAGGCTATCGAAGCGGATAAAATCACAGGCGATAACATTTACAAAGTTCTCATCTGCTTTGAAAAGCTCTACAATGTGATGAATCCCCTTGAACGCAAAAAGCTGATGGAACATCTGATTTCTGAAATTCAGATCTACCCGGAGCGTCAGTCCAACGGTCAGTGGCTCAAATCCATCAAATTCAGACTGCCCATCGTTGAAAAAGATATCGATCTGTGTTTGGACAACGAAAGTCATACCGAAGCGATAGTTTCGCTACAAAGAGAAATCTAGTAGAAATCCTCCGTTTTACGTTATTTTCTCGTCGTGTTGTGTTCGATGGCGAGGGCGATAAACTCCGCAATAAACGCATTGAAAATCACA
>OBRJ01000439.1_pt1 | contig 22858 bp, 19 predicted proteins | sample 1494831 | NCBI WGS metagenome assembly OBRJ01 (sample SAMEA3360658, study PRJEB22359) | human gut metagenome | biome: ENVO:urban biome; feature: ENVO:human-associated habitat; material: ENVO:feces | place: Bangladesh | collected 2011
TGAGCAATAGCAGAAATTACAGCTACACCACAGGCCCCCGCTTGTAGTATAGGTTTCGCATTATCTAAAGTGATGCCACCAATTCCTACACATGGTAGTGTTAAGCCTTCTGCTTGAAGTTCAGTAATTCGATTTGGTCCGCATGGTATTCGGGCGTCAGGCTTACTACTTGTAGCGTACATAGGTCCTACTCCTACACAATCAGCGTAGATTACATCGGTATTATGTAGTTCCTCCACAGAGTGAATAGAAATACCAACCACCTTAAGGCCTATAAGATTACGAACTGCTTCTAGGCTCATATCCTCTTGCCCTACGTGAACGCCATCAGCATTAACAGCTACTGCTAAATCTACATCATCATTGATAACATACAGTACATTGTACTTAGCACAGATTTGTTTTAACTGTTGGGCTAACTCTAGTTTCTGTTGCCCCACTAAGGTACCTGTGCCCTTCTCTCTAAATTGGAAACAAGTCACACCGCCTCGACAAGCGTCCTCTACGATAGAGAGCAAACGATTTTCATTCAGTTCCACATCTTGCGTACCACTGATGAAATATACTTGTAATTGATCTGGCACAACTATAGGCCGTATACGATTTTCAGACATAAGCACCGCATCATCCAGTGTATATAAGCTATCCATAAAGGCTACACTAAAGCTACCAGGTTGTACGCCACTTACCTGCACTGCACTTTCACCGGCCAAACCATAGTATGCCAATGCATAGCCGAGAAACTCACCCATAGATAGTCTATTTTTACATGGATAATAAGCACTAAAGAAAGCCGCCAATACAGCTCCTAATAGACAGCCCGTGCCCGTTACAGCCGTCATAATAGGATGACCATGCGGTACGGCAAACACCCGAGTTCCATCAGAAACATAATCCTCTTCGCCAGTAGCTACAACAGGGCAGTTAATAAGGTGGGCTAGACGATAGGCGATAACAGCACTATCCTCGATTTGTCTTCCATCTACACCTTTACCGGTAGTGGATGTATCTGCCTGAGTATTAGGAATTAAAGCATCGTAGATAGCTTTAATTTCACTTTGATTACCTCGCACTAATGAGATATCACCAGTCTTAATCAAGTCTAACACCACAGATAAACGATAAGCCCCCGCATGACAACCTACAGGATCTAAAACGACAGGGACCTCATGTTTCTTCGCCAGTGTTATGGCATCTTTGTAGTAACTAACCTTGTCTGGTGTAAGAGTACCAATATTGATGAGTAGAGCCGATGCATGGACGATGAGATCTTTCAAATCTTCACTACACTCACTCATCACCGGTGATGCGCCAATAGCGAGCAAACCATTGGCCGTAAAGGTCCTCACCACATCATTGGTAATACAAATAACGAGAGGGTTTCTCTGGCGCAAGATTTCTAATATATTGAGTTTAGGCCAAATTTGACCATTCATATATGGATTTTCATAGGTCATATCACTATCTCCTCTCGTCATTTTTCAAGAGCTCATCCATTGTTTCAGGTCCATTAGATAAGAGTCCGTAAGCCATATGATTAACGGGACCACAGCCATTTCCCAGCCCGGGATTATGTTTAATAGCAAGTGCAATATAGTCCTTGGCAATACCAATGGCATCCATTACATCACGCCCTTTAGCGAGCTCCGCCGTTATCACTGCGGAAAAGGTACAGCCTGTACCATGAGTATGCATTGTATCATATTTAGGGCTTGTCCAAGTACGGACGCTACCATCTTTAGTGAAAGCATAATCCGTTGCATCTTCGCCTATGTGACCGCCTTTAATGATAACTACTTGAGGCCCTAAGTCCTGTAAGATACGATTCGCCGCCGTTGTTATGTCGCTTTCACAATTAATAGCCATGTCCGCTAAGACCTCAGCCTCGCTGCGGTTAGGTGTAATCACTGTAGCCGTCGGAATGAGTTTAGATTTTAAGAAATTTACTGCCTCATCTGATACGAGTCGGTCACCGCTAGTGGCAATCATAACGGGATCCATTACATAAGGAATATTTTTACTCACATAGGGATAGATGAGATCCATCATCTCCGGCAAGGCAATCATGCCCGTCTTAACGGCTTGAGGTTCAATGTCAGAATACACATCGTGTAATTGTCGGTCAATACTCTCTAGCGACAGATGTTCTACATGATGTACGCCCGTCGTATTTTGGGCTACCACAGAGGTAACAACAGCCATGCCGTATACGTGACGACTTTGGAAGGATTTTAAATCGGCCATAATACCAGCACCACCGCTAGGATCAGTACCAGCAATTGTCAATGCAGTATGTAGTTTCATTATGCCTCCTTATGTAATAGATGACGACGAGATAAGATTTGTAATACTATAAAACCAATGCAAGCACCTGCTACAGAGCTCATGGAGAAGGATGTAATCAAGGTCAAGAGAGCCAATGGTTTACCTAACAAGAAATTGGCTATTGGATAACTTACGAGAGCACCGATAAGACCGGTACCAATGATTTCGCCTAAAGCCGCCGCCCATAGAGCGTTATACTTCTTATATAAATAAGCCGATAACCAAGCGCCAATCATGCTGCCAGGAAAGGCTAAAGGAGAACCTAGTGCCAATACATTGCGTAAACAAGATGTACTAAAGGCTGCACCTACGGAAAATCTTGCCCCCACCACAACGGCTAAGATAACATTAATCATATGTTGAAACGGAAAAATACGAGCCGGCCCAACAGGAATTGATGTAGTAGATAATACTACACCTAAGGCCACACATATGCTAGCAATAATCAGTTTTTTCATAATACCTCCAAACATATAAAAACAAGACCACTCCAAATGGAATGGTCTCGTAATAGTTTAGTATTATGTTGCACTCCACTTCCCTACGCCGGTATTATCTGGATCAGGTCTAGGGTTTTGAATGGTCAATCTCAGCAAAAGCACCCCTAGTGGCAATATATTTTTATACTCTAGTTATAACATCATTATACAATCTATGCAACAAAAAGAATTGACGGTTTCCTATTATCCGCATATAATGAAGCCATAACGGGGTGCTCACAAGAGTGGGCTGAGAGTAAGCTAACGCTTTAACCCATAACCTGATTTGGATAATGCCAACGTAGGGAACATAGAGGATTAATAGCTGAGTTCCTTTTTTGGGACTCGGCTTTTTCTATGACTTCTTGGCAAGGAGGACGTATGAAAGACACCTACATTACACAACCACAGTTCGCCATGATATGGTTTGGTGCCGCTCTATCTATAGCGGAAATTATGACAGGAACTTATCTGGCCCCCTTAGGGCTCACCCAAGGTCTATACGCCATCATACTGGGGCATATCATCGGCGGTATATTGCTCTTTGGAGCAGGCCTCATTGGTGGACGTTTACGGCAAGGCAGTATGAATACTACCGCCTTCAGCTTTGGCCCACTAGGGGCTAAAGGCTTTGCCGTTTTAAATATGCTTCAACTTATCGGCTGGACTAGCATCATGATCTACGATGCCATGCTAGCCTTACAAGAGCTAGCACCTCTATCCCCTATGATTTGGACGATAGCTATCGGAGCACTTGTCATCTTATGGCTTTTCATCGGCCTCCACAATACGGGCTATATCCAAGCCATCGTATCTGTTCTATTGCTAGGGCTCACCCTCTACATGGGCGCTCACATGATATCGCAGTGGCCTAGTGAAGGTATCCTTCTAACTAGCGGAAACATGAGTTTCATCGCTGCCCTTGAGTTATCTATTGCCATGCCACTATCCTGGCTACCTCTCATCAGTGATTATACCCGTGAAAGTAAAAAACCTTTCTCCGCATCACTTACAAGTGCTACAGTCTACACTGTAACAAGTATCGTTATGTACACCTTAGGTCTTAGTGCCGCAATCTTTGGCGGTGGCGACTCCATCATTACTATCATGATGAATGCAGGACTTGGCCTTGCAGGCCTCATCGTTATCATCTTCTCTACCGTTACTACAACCTTTATGGACGCTTACTCTGCAGGCGTATCTAGTACGACTATCTATAACGGTGCATCTAGTAAAGGTATCGCCGTCATCGTTACTATTGTGGGCACTATTGCAGCTATTCTATATCCAATGGATGATATTACAGACTTCCTATACCTCATCGGCTCTGTATTTGCACCGATGATTGCCATCTTATTGGCGGACTACTTTATCAATCGCCAACAAGTACAAACATTATCCGCTTATCTCGTACGAGGTCTTATTTGGGCCGTATCTGTTGGTTTATACCACTATATGTTACATAGTGAAAGCACAATAGGTGCTACATTACCAGCCTTTACAATGGCATTTGTTGTTACAGCTATCGTTGGATTTATAAGTAAAACAGCACACACATCTGCTGAAATCAAGCAATAACAAAACTGAAAGTACATACACTGCTCTCATTAGTATTAACTAACTAAGAAAAAACACCTTCACAATCCGCCAGTAGTGAACTGCACCCCAAAAATTGGACACAGTTTTTGGAGGTGCAGTTCAAGGATTATGAAGGTGTTTTTATGTATCTGTTCTTTAATTTTCGAAGTATGTTACCATTACATCAAAATTATATGTTCTTATGTTTTACCCTTATTTGGGAATTGTAATGATTCCGTTTTCACAGGTCCAGTGTCTATCTCCTACGCTTTCTGCTTCGCTTTCATCATGGGTAACCCATACGCAAGGTACATCCCATTCACGGATGATAGATACGAGATCCTCACGAACTTGTTTTCTCAAATTCCAGTCTAGTGCAGATAAAGGCTCATCGAGGAGCAAAACAGTCGGTTTAGAGTAGAGAGCACGACCAAGTGCAACCCGTTGTTGCTCACCACCAGATAATCTACCCGCCTTAGTATGGCGGTATTTTTCTAAACCTAACCGTTGTAACAACGTGTTACACATGTCAGGTGTACCTCGTTTGCTATAGGTAATATTACGTTCTACCGATAGATGGGGAAACACAATATTGCCTTGTGGCATATAGCCCACTTGGCGCTCTTGAGCGGGCACCCAAAGCTTTTTATCTCGATCAACCCACGTCGTTTCATCACATTGAATACTGCCAGTTGTGGGTTTCACGAGGCCCGCGATGCATTTGATAAACGTACTTTTACCACTACCGGACTGTCCAGTCAGCACAGTAATGCCAGACGGCAGCGCACCATCGGCTTTCACAGTCACAGAAGGTCTAGCTACAGTAAAGGAAAATGTAATCATAGAACCTCCTAATTATTGTCTGTATGGCGGAACAAGGAACCTTTTGTAATAAGGTGAATCCCGCTCAGTAACGCCAATGTAAGAACACAAATATAAATAACTAGCTCAAAGGCATCCATGTATTGCCCTGCCTCTACATAGGAGTAGATAGCTAACGGCATAGTACGTGTTACCTTTGGAATATTACCAGCAATCAAGATGGTAGCACCAAATTCGCCCATGGCACGGCAGAACGCTAAAATACTACCTGTTAAAATACCTTTCCATGCGAGCGGTACAGATATGGTAAAGAAAATGCGTAGCTCTGAAGCACCTAATGTTCGAGCTACATCCTCCATATTATGATCTACGGACTGCAATGCAGAACGTACCGTTTGATAAAACAGTGGAAATGCAATAACAGAAGAGGCTATGACGGCACCAGAAGCTGCAAAGACAATGCTCATGCCATGAGCTTCAAGCCAAGTCCCAAAGGCATAGCCCGGTGTAAATACCATAAGCAGCGCAAAACCAACGACTACAGGAGGTAGTACTAGAGGCAATGTAATAAGAGCATCAAGAATAGCAATGCCGCCCCATTTACAGCGATTCATCCAGTAGCAAGCAGCTAAGCCACTTAGGATAACAATAACAAGGGCAATACTCGCCACCCACAGCGATAGCCAGAATGGACTCATGCCACTCCCCCTTTCTATATACAACAAGTTTAGGCTATGTACAATATCTATATTGTACCATAAGAAAACGCTAGCCATGAGAGCTAGCGTTTTACCCTTATTTAGAAGTGGAGAAACCGTATTTCTCTAATACTTTTTGGCCCTCTGGGCTCATTACGTACTGGTAAAAGTCTTTTGCCAATGCATTGTCATATTTTTTAATGATACCAATTGGATAAATAACTGGATCATGAGAGTCTGTAGGTGTTACTGCGGAAATTTGAACGGCATCACCTGCTGCAATAGCATCCGTTTTGTAAATGAAGCCAGCATCACCAGCACCTTGACTAATGGAAGCTGTTACGGCTTTTACATCTTTTGCATATACTACATTAGGCTCTACTTGTTCCCAAACGCCTAATTTTGTTAATACTTGTTTACCATAGTTACCAGCTGGCACTGTTTCAGGATTACCCAATACGATGCGTTTCACAGTAGCAATTTGACTTAACTCAACTTTAGGTTGACCTTTTGGAACTACAAGAACGAGTTCATTTGTAACGAATGGTTTTACATCACTTACAAGGTCTTTCTCTTGTAACATTTTCATATTCTTTTCGTCAGCAGAGATGAATAAGCTAGCTGGTGCACCTTGTTCAATTTGTTGACGCAATGTGCCAGAACCAGCAAAGTTAATAGCAATTTGATCATCTGCTAAATTATGGCTTTTTTTGTAAGCATCAGCGAGTTCTGTAAGAGCCCCTTTAAGACTGGCAGCAGCTTGTACAGTAATTTTTTCAGATGTGCTTGGTTTACCTGTTTCTGCCGGTTTGCTTGCATCGTTACCACAGCCTACTAGAAAGGCAAGCATAAAAACGCTCATTAATACTAATAGAATTCGTTTCATAATTCCTCCTGTGCATCCCTCCGGGCTCCACACTGTGAAAGCTATGGTCAAACCTTGAGACACATCGACTAACAAAAAACTAATATACAATATATTCACATTATACTATAAATACATAGTTTAGGTCGTATGCAAAAGCTCACATCTGCATAGATATTTCTGATGATTATGATTAGTAATCATAATAGATAAATTTTTAAACCTCAAATAATACATACTATGGTATGATAATACTATAGAGGATAAGAAAGTTCTGCGCAGATTTTGAAACTTATCCACTAATCATTCATATAATACTAACTGTATATTTACTCTATACAGTTATATAATAAGTTAAAACTATGTCCTATTTTAATAAGAAACTCTAGGTGAGATAATGAATTTATTAGTATTAATAGGCCATATCTTTATGAATTCCATGATACCCATTTTAATACTTATAGGGGTTGGATTTATATTAGATAGAAAATTTAAACTCGATCTGTATACGCTGAGTAAGCTGAACTTCTACATATTATTACCTACTTTTATATTTAGAGCTATGTATGAAGCAAAGCTTAACTCAGGTACATTAGAAATTGTATTTGTTGCATTCTGTGTACTCATACTAAACTCCATACTATCGGATGTAGTTGGGCGAATGCAGGGTTATGACGTAGCCAAGATTGGGACCTTAAAAAACTGCGTTATGTTTAACAATGTAGGGAATATGGGGGTCGCCCTTGCTATATTTGTATTTACAAACGTACCCTATGTTATTGATGGCGCCACCCCCTATGCAAACTTAGGTCTTGTAAGTGTCGTATCCATCATGATTATTCAAACTATCAGCAGTAATACGTATGGGTTCTACCAAGCTGGTGCAGGCAGACTTAGCCCACGCGATGCACTAAAAGTTGTGTTCCACATGCCAATGGTATATGCCATCCCAATGGCTCTACTCTGCCAGTTGCTACCTTTTGATTTACACGGTCTCTTCTTCTTTGCGCCCCTCAATATCTTTGCCAATGCCTTTGTTGGGGTTGCTATGATTGCCTTAGGTGTACAAATTAACAGAACGCCATTAAACTTCTTTAAACTAGATGTTATGCTTGCAACAACGTTGCGGCTTGTAATAAGCCCAATCATAGCCGCTGTTATGACTATACTATTCATCAAGTTCTATGGCCCTATGCACCCAATAGCAGCGCAAACTATTATCATAACCTATAGCGTACCAACAGCTATCAATATGTCTCTCATTGCAATTGAAATGAAGAATAATCCTGAATATGCTACGCAAATCGTTATGGGCACTACAATTCTATCAGCAGTAACTATGCCGCTATTCATTACAATCGCCTATTATCTCTTCCCATTATATTAATACTAGTATACCTATACAAAAAGGAGCCCTTTAAAAAGGCTCCTTTTATTTTGCGTTTAAATATGTAAGTTAATATTCTTATTGATGAGCTACGTGTTCCATGCCCATTCTTACAAGGCACTCTACATGATCATCATTTAGAGAATAATACGCTGTTTTTCCATCCTTACGATAGGTCACGAGGCGCGCTTGACGCAATACACGCAATTGGTGGGAAATAGCTGATTGTCCCATCCCCATAGTTTCTGCGATGTGATTTACACACATTTCGTTTTCTAGTAATAGTTCTACTATTTTAAGGCGTGTAGGGTCTCCCAAGATTTTAAACAGCTCTGCTAGCTTTAGCAATGATTCTTGTTTGTCGCTCATATAGTCCCCCTTAATTTCATTCATATCCATGCTTATAATCTATATTTCTTATGTATAACTAATCGATGTTTCTTAAATTAGATTGCTCATATGTAGAGCATACATATAAACATTATATCATTTTTATTATATTAAAAAAGAGACTTTGTAAAAACAAAGTCTCTTTTTGTAACATATCAAAACAGGATATGCATTATTTAATGATTAGTACAGGGCAAGTGGAGTGGCTAGTTACATAGCTACTTACGCTACCCATGAATAAGCCTTTCAAAGGACCAAGGCCACGGCTACCCATTACGATAAGATCAGCATCGTATTTTTTAGCTACTGCAAGTAATGCAGGTCCTGGGGAGCCCACTTCGAATACGCTTTTAACTTTAACGCCTGTAGGAATTTCTTGCACTACATCGTTAAGAATTTCTTTACCAGTTTCTTCCATATCTTCAGCGATTTGCTCAGATACGTAGCCACCAGAGATTGGTGTTTGGTCGAAATTGGAAATAGCAGATACGATATTCGCAACGTGAACAACGATCAATTCAGCTTGGTTGCGGTCTGCTACTGCAAGAGCATGCTCTAATGCACGTTTAGCATTTTCAGAACCATCAGTAGGTACGACAATAGTTTTGTAGGTAACCATAATAACCCCTCCTATTACTAATCCCTCAAAGGGGATATGATCAAAGATCGTTTAGCCTATACTAATATATTCTAGACTATCAAGGAAAACTCCTCTTTTTCCAAAAGGATTTATTACATTATAGCACAAATTATACAGAATTATACAAATAAAAGAATATTATGTGTATATTAGAGAACTTGTGAAGATTGATTAGTATTGAGAGTCGTAGTCAGCTTAAATCCATCTAGTATATCGATAAGCTCATGTGTAGCTAAACTAACACCTGACGGACCAATCATACGCGCTACTGCTACATTGCCTTCATTACCAAGGATGATGGTAGCACTAAAGGATACTGGAGCCGCCGCCGATGTATCAGAGGTATTCGGATTTTTCATATGTCCCGCAAGATAGAACATTACATTTCCATCGATGATATGCGTTTCATAACGAGTAATGCTCGCCTTATTCACCTCAACAAGTTGTTTGAGGTAATAGTCACCAAGCATTTGCTTACCCATCATCGTCGGCATCCCTGTGCTAACAGCTTGTACAGGGATTGTAAAAGACTCTACATCGAGGCGAATATTATGTTTAGTGAAAGCAATCTTACCTTTCTCGTTAAGACGAGTGAAGCCTTTTGGATACGTAAACTTGATGCCTTCTGCCACACTAATATCATTCGTTCCAGTTAAGAACTGTTTAACCCCTTTAATGGCATTAGAATTCTTTTTGTTGATTAGTTCAAAGGATGGAATCGTATGTTCCATCAAGCCAGCTTCCATAAAGTCCGCTTGAATTGGCGCATAGGTACTAACCAAATTATAGCGATGCGTAGGATCTTTATCCATAATGAATTCCGCTTCAAACACAGATTGTACCGGCTCTGTAGAGGTCATTTCTGCATAAGATTTCGGCGTTGTTTTATCCCAACGAGCAGATGTGGCACCTTTCTTACTAAAGAAACCACCTACAATATCATTGTGTTCAAAGGCATTGCTATGTTGACGCCAAATGCTCAAATACTCCTCACTAGACATGCCCTTAATCGGCACACCATACCAAGTCGTATTCCATTCCTTTTGAGATACTCCATCTTGTGGTGTATTATTACGCTTTGTGAAAGACACCGTAAAAGCATCATCTTGAGTTGGACCGGCTAAGTTGAAGGAATAACCTTGAATATGCTCGCTTTCACTACGCACATCCATATCTAGCATGACACCGTCGGCTACGCGCCAAGGAATTGTAAAAGTGTAACCATTCTTATAGTCCTTAACTACCGTGTTCATTTGAGTAGCATAGGATTTATATTGGTCTGGCAAAATAGAGGCCGAATCCTTTTGAGACTCTACAATCGCCAAAGGTGTTTCAGGCATACCTTTTAAGCCCTCTGCCATGATAGAGGTCGTCCCCAAAGCCATAACAGCTAGTGTTGCTGCAATCAAACGTAACTTCATAGGTCCTCCTATAACATATTATCCAAGAATGCTTTTGTTCTAGCGTTCTGTGGATTGTTGAAAATCTGTTCTGGTGTTCCCTCTTCTTGAATAACACCATCTGCCATGAAGATAACCCGGTCAGATACTTCACGAGCAAAGTTCATTTCATGGGTTACGATGATCATCGTCATATGATCATCAGCCAATTGTTTAATCGTTTTAAGAACCTCACCAGTAAGCTCAGGGTCAAGAGCCGATGTAGGTTCATCGAAAAGCATAATTTCAGGGTTCATTGCTAAGGCGCGAGCAATAGCTACACGTTGTTGCTGACCACCAGATAAACGTGATGGATACATATCGCGTTTCTCCCAGAGCCCTACCTTCTTAAGTAATTGCTCTGCAATCGGTAGAATATCTTCATCCTTCATGCCTTTTACCATACGCGGTGCAATCATAATGTTGTCGAGCACAGTCATATGCGGGAATAAGTTAAAGGATTGAAATACCATACCCATGCGGAGCAATAAATCATGCTGTGTTTGAGGCGAAGCATATTTCACAATACCATCTACAGTACTAGCAAGCACCATACCATCTACGGTAATAGAGCCTCCATCAATCGTTTCCAATTGACCTAAGCAACGCAAAAATGTAGATTTACCAGAACCAGAAGGCCCGATGATAGAAACAATTTCCCCTCTATTCATTTTGAGCGATACATCGCGCAATACTGTTTGATTGTTAAAGCGTTTTTCAATACGCTCCATATTTACAAATGTCATAAGTACCTCTTACATCATTACATACGACAAACTACCATAGAAATAGATTAATCTTCATATACAGCAAATCTTCGTTCTAAGTAGTTGAAGATATTCGTCAAAATAAAGGTAAAGATCAAATAGAATATTGCTGCCACAAGGAATGCAGAAATATCAAAGTCACGTTGTACGATAGACTTCGTAATACGCAAGATATCATTCATCGCTAATACATACACGAGAGATGTATCTTTCAACAAGTTAATCGTTTCATTGGCAAGAGGTGGCAATACACGCTTAAACATTTGTGGCAAAATAATTTTACGCATAGTTTGTGAGTACGTAAAGCCAAGAACCTTTGCCCCTTCGTATTGACCACGAGAGATGGATTGAATACCACCGCGGAAAATTTCACATAAGTAAGCTGCGTAGTTTAATACAAAGGTAAGAACGGCTGCCGTTGCATCATCCATCTGAATGGCACCATCTGTAATGATTGGTAATGCATAATAAACGAATAAAATTTGTAACATCAATGGTGTACCACGCATTAAGTACACGAAAGCATCTACTAGCTTATCTACTAAAGGCAATTTAGATAGACGCAACATAGCCATCAGGATGCCGCCTGGGATAGATAAAATCCATACAATACAGAATAGTGATACGGTTACCTTTAATCCATCGGCGATGGTTGGAATAATCTGCAATAAATAATCTAACATGGAGGACTCCTTCAAAACACGACTAGAGAAGAGGCATCTGGCCTCTTCTCTAGTGTACATTTCGTTCTTTAATTATCAGTTGTACCTACTGACCATAGTACTATTAGTATACCACGAATCGTACTATTTAGCATCGCTCTTATCAAGGTCTGCACCGGAGCCTAACCATTTTTCAGCAATTTTATTAGCAGTACCGTCTTTTTTCATTTCAGCTAAGATACCATTAATTTTGTCACGCAAAGCAGTATCTTCTTTGCGGAAACCAACTGCGAAATCATCTACACCGTAATCAGTACCTTCTACGATTTTGTATTTACCAGGTTCTTTTGTCATGAGGTAACGAGCAATAACGCCATCAGCAATAACCGCATCTACACGTCCAATACCAAGATCCATGAAAGCGCTTACGAAATCAGCATAGGATTTTATTTCTTTAACAGTTTTACCGCTTTCATCCTTTTGTAATGCAGCTTCACCAGTACTAGCTTGTTGTACGCCAACCACTTTACCAGCAAGATCAGCCTTACCTTTGATGGACTCATCTTCATTACGAACGATGATGTATTGTTTGTCTTTCATATATACATTGGAGAACAAAATATTTTTCTCACGTTCAGGAGATACGGTCAAACCATTCCACAACGCGTCGATTTTTTTAGATTTTAGTTCCGCTTCTTTACTGGACCAGTCGATAGCTTTGAATTCTACTTCCATGCCAGCACGTTTAGCCGCTTCTTTAGCCATATCGATATCAAGACCTACGATTTCGCCTTTATCATCTTTAAAGCCCATAGGAGGGAAGCTATCATCTAAGCCGATAACGATTTTTTTAGGTAATTCTTTATTAGCAGTTTTAGTATCGCTACCACAACCCGTTACAAATACCATCATAGATACTGCTGCAAGGCCAATGGCCATCATTTTTTTCCAATTCATAACTATCCTCCACGGCGTTATCGCCTAATCTCTACAAACTTTTATGATTCGTACAGTTCATTTTCTGTACCTGATGATTGTATTATACTTTAGTTCATTAAAGTTGTAAATAGTTAATTTGATAAATTTTCAATTTTTTAGTTTATGACTTCACAGCCCCATATTCGCTGTCTATATACTCAAAAATATGTTTTGTGCACAGCTATTTTTGATTTTTATAATTTGTGCACAGCTATTTATGATTTTTATAATGATTTATATAATAATTTGTCTGATAGTTATGACTGCGTATGCTTATGGATGGCCTCTATCATGGCCATTTTGTCCTTATATGGCACTTGAGTTAAATCAAGAGGTATTACATAAATACCACCATGCCCGTTCATAGCCTGCAATTCACGCCACCCTTCGGTAAAACCGATGATATGATCGTAATCGACAAAGACAAAATACTCATCCCCATTAAAGAGACTGTGAAAGTATTCTTTCACAGAAAAAGGCCTTCGCTTTAACACGAGGCCCTTTTCACAGATAAAAGCTTGACTTTCACCTAATCTATGAAGGGTCCACAATATGACGAGCAACAACAGATAATACCATACGCGTTCTACCCAGTCTGAGGGCATATATTTTACAATTAACGCACATACCACAAGACCGATAATGCGACCAGTCCATTGGATTCCGCGATGTATTTCTAAGCTCTGTTGTACGGTACCTGATGAAAAGCGTTCCATCGCCTCTTGTTTCGTCATGGTTTTCCTCACAAATTGAAAGTCTACTATATGTTTTTATTTACGGCATAAGCCCATAGCTTGTTCTACCTTGCGGTACATTACACTAGCTTTAGCTTGCGCCTTAGCAGCACCTTCATCGAGAATGATATCGAGTTCAGGACTTGCAATCAATTCATTATAGCGTTGTTGAATTGGTTCAAGCGTTGCTACTAAAAGGTCGGCGATATCGGATTTAAACACGCCATAACCTTTGCCTGCGTACATTTCTTCAATAGCTTCGTAGCTGTCTTTTGTAATAGCACGGTAAATGCCCATCAAGTTAGAAATGCCAGGTTTATTTTCTTTATCGTAACGCACTGCATTATCAGAGTCAGTTTGAGCACGTTTCAATTTTTTCACAATTAAATCTGGTGCATCCAAAAGACGAATCGTAGCATTTTGGTTGTCATCAGATTTACTCATTTTCTTAGTTGGCTCTTGCAAGCTCATAACGCGAGCACCACCTTCGCCTACCTTGATATCAGGTACTACGAAAGTTTCGCCAAATCTACGGTTAAAACGCTCTGCCAAATTACGAGTCAACTCAAGATGTTGTTTTTGGTCCTCACCTACTGGAACATAGTTAGTACCATATAACAAAATATCTGCCGCCATCAATGGTGGATACGTAAGCAACGCTGTAGGAATAGAGTCACCTTGCTTTTGAGACTTATCTTTGTACTGTGTCATACGCTCTAATTCGCCAACATAGCTGATAGATTGCATAACCCAACCGAGTTTAACGTGCTCAGGCACTTCGGATTGCACAAATAATGTTACCTTTTTAGGATCGAGGCCAACAGCGAGGTATAACGCAGCCAAATTACGAGTATTTTGGAATAACTCTTTTGGATCTTGCGGTACAGTGATCGCATGTTGGTTAACGATGCAATAATAACATTCATCAGTATCTTGATAATCTAAGAAATTACGTAAAGCCCCCAAATAGTTACCAAGTGTTAACTCCCCACTTGGTTGGATGCCGGAAAATATAACTGCCATAATAGTCTCCCTATATTGAAATAAACCAACAGTGCCGAAGCACTGTTGGTTATATATATTATTCTACGGTTACAGATTTAGCCAAGTTACGTGGTTTATCTACATCTGCGCCGCGAGTAATCGCTGCGTAGTACGCCAATAATTGCAATGGTACAACCGCTAAGATTGGAGCGATGAATTTATTTGCACGAGGCACATAGATTGTATGGTCTACGTGTTTAGATAATTCTTCATCACCTTTCATGCCAATACCGATTACAACAGCTTCACGCGCTTTTACTTCACGGATGTTGCTAATCATCTTATCGTATACATCCTCTTGTGTAGCCAATGCGATAACAGGTACGCCTTCTTCAATAAGAGCCAATGTACCATGTTTCAACTCGCCACCAGCATATGCTTCAGCATGGATGTAAGAAATTTCTTTCAATTTCAAAGCACCTTCCATCGCTACTGCGTAGTCGATAGCACGACCCAAGAAGAACGCATCAGATTTGAAGCCATAATGTTTTGCAAAGGCTTTCATATCTTCGTCTACTTCAAAGATTTCATGAATCAATGTAGGCAAGCTTTTAACACCGCAAAGTATTTCTTCGCCTACAGCTGGATCCATTTTACCATTTAATTGGCCAAGGTATACAGCGAACAACAAGCCTGCTACTAATTGAGTAGTGTACGCTTTTGTAGACGCTACAGAGATTTCAGGACCAGCCCATGTGTAAACAGTGTTATCTGCTTCACGGGAAATACTGGAACCTACTACGTTTGTGATAGCTAAGGATTTAGCGCCAAGGCGTTTAGCCTCTTTCAAGGCTGCCAATGTATCGGATGTTTCACCGGATTGGCTGATAACGATACATAATGTTTTGTCATCAGTCAATGGATTGCTGTAACGGTACTCAGATGCGATTTCCACATTTACAGGAATGCGCGCTAAGCTTTCAATATATTGTTTAGTTACAAGACCTGCATGGTATGCAGTACCACATGCAACGATGAGGATTTTGTTGAAAGCTGCTACATCGTCAGCAGTCCAGTTCAATTCCTCGAAGTGTACAGTTTTGCCATCTTCGGAGATGTGTGTACCAAATGTATCGCGAACTGCTTTAGGTTGGTCATGAATTTCTTTCAACATGAAGTGTTCATAACCACCTTTTTCAGCAGCCTCTGCATTCCAGCTTACGTGGAATACTTCTTTATCGACAGCATTACCTTCACGGTCAAATACGGATACATTATCACGAGTTACGATTGCTAATTCGCCATCGCTCAAGATGTATGTATCACGTGTGTAGTTAATAATCGCTGGAATATCGGAGGCAACAAAGTTTTCGCCTTTGCCAAGACCGATAACCAATGGGTTTTCTTTTTTAGTACAAATGATTTTGTCTGGCTCATCAGCACAGATGATTTCAAGAGCATACGCACCGTCAACACGAGCAAGCATGCGGCGTACAGTACCTACGAAATCGCCATCGTACATATCTGCCAATAAGTGAGCTACTACTTCAGTATCAGTTTCAGATTTGAAATGGTACCCTTTTTCGATGAGCTCTTCTTTTAAAGGCATGTAATTTTCGATGATACCGTTGTGAACAACAGCAAATTTACCATCTTCAGAGGAATGAGGATGGGAATTCATATCGGATGGACGACCATGAGTAGCCCAACGAGTATGACCAATACCTACAGTCCCTTCATTAGGATCTGCTTTTACAATCGCCTCAAGATTAGCAAGACGGCCAACCTTCTTTTGAATTTTGATTACATTTTCAGCACCAATAACAGCGATGCCTGCAGAGTCATAACCACGGTATTCTAATTTCGCCATACCGTCCAATAAGAAATCAGATGCTTGATTAAAGCCAATGTATCCTACGATACCGCACATAAGTATATCCTCCTATAACTGGGGGCATTCTAGCCCCAGCCAACAACTAAGGCTAACAAATTAATGTTTTTAATTACGATTCTAAGTATTCAACCAAATATACTTTGTCCCCATCGTTACCGATGGGATTTTTAATATCTGTTACGACATGAATGTGCCGGAAGAGCATCCGCTGATTATTCGATCACCCTTCACCTCGTCTACCCTAACGACTGCCTTCGCGGGTACTTGCGCTATTCGCCTTTACGAATTCGGATTTCCTTTCTATGATATACGGCAGAATTAGTACAAATATGAATTATGTACTGAGCTATATTATACTAAAAAAATCGATAAGATGTAAACCTCCGAACCTAATTCAAAATCAATAAAAAAAGATTTTTTCTATACTTCACTGTATTTTCATTGTAAGAAATTATACTGCTATCAATCTATATTTTATGCAATTTGATTTTGCTATATTTTTGAAATATATTTATAAAATTTTGGAGATACTAATTATGAATAATACAACCATAAAAAAGAAACATAGAACACGTAAAAACAACATGCAATACAGAAAATTACGTCGTTGGGTGCTCCCTGCAGTATTAGGTGCCGCCTTATCTACATTGGCCTTCATTCCCACATTGGCGGCAGACGCTCAAACTACAGTCAACGCAACTGCAGTAACAAGAATAGAGCAGGCTACAACAATACCATCTGCACAAGGAAGCACTCCACAAAACAGTGCTCCTCATGGCAAACCACCTGCGGGGCAACCACCAGTAGGAACTCCTAAGGGTACGCCTCCAAGTGGTGCCCCTAACGATATGCCACCTAGTGGTGCAACAAATGACATGCCTCCAGCGAACATACAAAACGGAGCCCCTCAGGGTATGGCGCCACATGCGGAAGTAGATCCAAGCACTTTCAAAGGTACGTCTGTAGTAACAGAAAATAAATCAATTGCCCATGAATTGATTACTAATACAACAGCTGATCAAAACGCATTTATCAGTAAAAACAAAGCTGTTGTAAATATCGAAAATAGCGTTTTCGATAAAACGGGAAATACCACAAGTGATGACAACAGTAATTTCAGAGGTCAAAATGCAGTTGTGCTCAGCATCGATGGTAGCCAAATCAACATTAAGGGTAGCAATATTACATCTAACTCTAATGGTTCCAATGCGGTCTTTGCTACTGGCGAAGGCTCCGTTATCAATGTAGAGAACACTAATATTCACACTAAAAGCGATTCCTCTCGTGGTTTAGATGCTACGTACAAAGGTACAGTAAATGGTAAAAATCTAACAATCACTACCGAAGGTGCTCACTCTGCTACCCTTGCTACTGACCGTGGCGAAGGCACGATTACTGCAGAAGCCGCTAAACTAACAACCTCTGGCGCAGGTAGCCCTGTTATTTACTCTACTGGTAATATTACAGCTAACAACGTCAACGGCGTAGCAAATAACAGTGAAATTGGCGTTGTAGAGGGCAAAAACTCCATTACCCTTACAAACTCAAACGTAACTGGCTACAAAGACAATGGTTTCATGCTATATCAAAGTTTCTCTGGTGATGCTGAAAGCGGTATTGCACGCCTTAAAGCGGAAAATAACACGCTCACAACACACTCTACAGGTGCGTTCCTCTATGTAAACAATACTACGGCTGAAGTAGATTTGTCTAACAATGCTATTTCCATGCCTAATACCACTACCCTCGTGAAAGCAGCGGCTGACTCTCGTTGGGGTAAAACTGGCGAAAACGGCGGTCACCTCACACTTCGCGCATCTAACCAAGCACTGAACGGTAATATCCTAGCTGATGCTATCAGTACTGTCGCATTAGATATGACAAACGGCTCTAGCCTTGTTGGCGCTATCAACACAGACAACACAGCTAAAGAAATCACAGTAAAACTCAGCAAAGACTCTAGCTGGACACTTACTGGTGACAGCTATGTAAAATCCTTAACTAACGAAGACACAACTGGTGAGAACATCCACTTGAATGGATACAAACTCGTTGTAGCTGATAAATAAAATCAAGAAATAAAAGAGGCAACGTCAACGACGTTGCCTCTTTTATTTTAATAATCTATCAAGTAGCAGTCATATATAGGCCATAATTTTAGTTCGACTACAGGCTTGTAGTTTTCAGATTTAATCTTATGTTCTAATATATTTAGACTTTCTAAATCATCTTCCCAACATTGGAGATGCTCCTGCCTCTCTTCTTCACTCACAAAGACATTATCTATTTTTACATCTTCAATGCATGCTAGTATTTCTGTTCGTTGTTTGTCCACTTCTCGATGGAATTGGTCATGTTGCTTCATAGTCCAAAGGCCAAAATAATAAGGGCCGTAATTTAAATCACAAGAGCTTTTAGCCTTTTCACATTCTTCTAAGAATAATTTATATTCATCTAATACATAATAGGCATTAAAGATATCAAACTCCCAAATTTCATCATCGCGCTGATATGCAGGATCTCCACCAATTTTAATCTTCTTCAAGTAATCAAGGGCTTGGATTTTATTTCCTAAATACACATCACAATAAGCTATACTAAGAAATAATCGTATTCTATTAGGATAGTTTTCAAGTAACTGTAAAAATATAGTCTTTGCTTTTGCATATTCTTTAAGTTCAAATAAACATACCGCATAGCCAAAGTTCATTTCATAATTATCTGATATGCTTCGTCCCTTTTCATAAGTCATTAAACTATGCTCCAATTCCTCTACTGAGGCCTTATCAGCATAAGACGAAAAATGATATAAAGCCAGCCCTCGGTAGGTCTCTATATATGGAGAATTTAACTTTACAGCTGCAGATAGATACTCATATTCTTTTATATTGCCCTCATCATTATAATAAAAAGCCAAATTAGTATAAACTTTAGCTTTTTCAACATCATTCAATTCATGTCTATATTTTTCTAAGAACTCCTCCAAGATAAGCTGTGAATTTCTCTCTCGTCTAAAATGTGATTCAATATGTGCAAGCTCACAAGCAGACTCAACACTATTCGGATACTCATTAAGGAGAGTCTCAGTCTCCCCTTGATTTATATTTTTCATATTACACCTTAACTATTAAACCAATACGATTTAAACTATAAAGCTATAATAACACAAACCTCTTCTCTCTATATACATATCTACAGTAACCCCAACATAGCAGTTAACTGTATATGCGATGAATTACATCATCACTTCTTTCCACCCCTCTACACCAGAAATAACTCTTATGAGTAGAAATAGTTTAGTGTAGATATATCTGCACGATAGTGAGGTTCCATTCGATAATCATCCTAAATAAATATAAAATAAATACCCTCCTATATATATTCCTGCAGCGACTTTACGTAGGACGGAGCAAAGGGACATATATAGGAGGGTATACCTTTAATATAAAAGTTGTAGAATGGAACCAAACGGAATGGTATCAAACTACTCATCAAGAGTTATTCCGCCAACCCTTGTTCTCTACCGATAATATCAGCGATTTCTTGACATAGTGCTTGTAGTTCTTCTTGGTTAGGACCTTCTGCCATTACGCGAATGAGTGGTTCAGTACCGGATGCACGAACTAGAACGCGACCTTCTACGCCAAGTTCACCTTCCGCAGTTACGATGGCAGCTTTAATAAGATCGTTGTCTTCCCAACCTGTTTTTGTAGCAACACGAACGTTGATAAGAACTTGAGGATATTTAGTCATAATGCCAGCCAATTCAGAAAGTGGTTGGTTTTTCTCTTTCATAAGAGCTGCTACTTGTACAGCTGTCAACATACCGTCACCAGTTGTATTGTAATCCAAGAATATTACATGACCAGATTGCTCACCGCCAACGGAGAGATTGTGTTCACGCATATATTCCAACACATAACGGTCACCAACAGCAGTAGCAAATGTTTTCATGCCTAATTCTTGAGCGGCTTTATGGAAGCCGATATTACTCATAACAGTACCAACTACAGTATCATCTTTAAGTTTGCCTTCTTCTTTTAATTTAAGAGCACACAATAGCATGATTTGGTCACCATCGAGGACTTGACCTTTTTCATCTACCAACAAGCAGCGGTCCGCATCGCCATCGTTAGCGATACCAAGGTCTGCATTGTGTTGTTGTACAGCTACTTGTAAGCCTTCAATATGTGTAGAACCACAGTGATGATTGATATTCAAGCCATCTGGATTTACGTTGATGTTGATTACTTTAGCGCCAAGGCCAGATAAAATTTCAGGGCCTACGCTAGATGCAGCACCGTTCGCACCATCATATACGATAGTCAAACCTTCAAGGGATGTATCAATTGTGTGACGTACAAAGTGAGCATAGAAATGAGCTAAGTTACTATTGTGCTCTATTTTACCGATGCCGTCACCTGTAGGGCGTGGCAATTCATTATCTGCACTTTGACGAACATATTGTTCTAATTGATCTTCTACTTCATCTGGCAATTTATAGCCATTGCCATCAAAGAATTTAATGCCATTATCTGGATATGGATTATGAGATGCAGAAATAACTGCGCCCGCATCAAAACCCTGTTGACGTACTAGGTATGCTACTGCTGGAGTTGGTACAACACCTGCAATGACTACATTACCACCTACAGAGCAAATGCCTGCTGCCAATGCACTTTCAAGCATAGAACCAGAAATACGCGTATCGCGACCGATTAAGAACGTAGGATGTTCCTTTTCCTTACCAAAATGTGTAGCCGCTGCACGACCTAAATGATAGGCTAATTCAGGTGTTAAAAATTCATTAACAACACCACGTACACCATCTGTACCAAATAAACGAGCCATAATTATCCTCCTCTAGGGATTGTGAAAGTCACAAGTCCTCATATATTCACTGTTGTGTATTATATCACAATATATACACTACATATATAGATACTATACAGATATATTATTTTACAGTATCAATATGAACCTATACTGTAGTTTACCTTACAGTATATTCTACTACCAACTAGTTAGGTTTTGCATATTTTGCCATACATAAGATAGCCGTTTCGGCTCCATCAAGGGCTGCACTCATAATACCGCCTGCATAGCCAGCGCCTTCACCCATAGGGTAGAATCCACCTACAGTTGGAGAAACGCGTTCTTCATTACGCCCCATGCGTAGTGGTGCTGAGGTACGCGTTTCTACGCCCGTCATGCATACTGCAGGATCATCAAATCCATGAATTCGTCGTCCCCAATATGGCAATGCCCGCTCCAATACAGATGTTACGAATGGTGGCAAGCAATCATGTAAATCGCAATTTACTACGCCTGGTTCATAGCTATATGTGCTATCTTGTACGCTTGGTGCTGGTGAAAGCCCCAAAAATTGGCCTACAGTCTGAGCTGGCGCATGGAAGTTAGAGCCACCCAATTCATATGCCTTGCGCTCCCATTCACGTTGGAAAGCAACCCCATCTAGAGGATGATTACCAAAATCTTCTGGACCTACGTTAACTACAATAGCACTGTTCGCAACACCACTATCACGAGCATATAGGCTCATGCCATTAACAACAACACCGCCATTTTCAGAGGCAGATGCCACAACTTGACCACCTGGGCACATACAGAAGCTATACGCTGTACGTCCTGTTTCTTTATCATGGTACACAAGGGAGTATTCTGCGGCACCAAGGCCCAAACTGGAAGGTTCTACACCATATTGGGACTCGTCGATAACAGCTTGATCATGCTCTATTCGAACACCAATAGCAAATGGTTTTGCTGTCATTTCTACATTGCGTTTATGTAGCATTGCATACGTATCACGTGCACTATGACCGACACCAGAAAGCACAACCGTCGTATCGATTCGCTCGCTGCCATTAACTTCAACACCAACGATACGATCATTTTCAATGAACAAATCGGTTACTTTGGCGCCAAAGCGAACTTCACCGCCCCACTCAATGATGCGTTCACGCATAGCTTTTACCATGGTACGCAACTTATCTGTACCTACGTGAGGTTTATGTTTATATAAGATTTCTTCAGGTGCTCCAAATTCAACAAAGTATTTGGAGATTTCGTGCAACCTAGGATGAGTAACGCGAGTTGTCAATTTACCATCTGAGAAGGTACCTGCACCACCTTCGCCAAATTGTACATTCGATTCAGGCTTAAATACGCCCTCTTTCCAAAATGTTTCTACATCTT
>OBRJ01000440.1_pt1 | contig 22673 bp, 25 predicted proteins | sample 1494831 | NCBI WGS metagenome assembly OBRJ01 (sample SAMEA3360658, study PRJEB22359) | human gut metagenome | biome: ENVO:urban biome; feature: ENVO:human-associated habitat; material: ENVO:feces | place: Bangladesh | collected 2011
AATCTTGTCACATCTGTTTTTGTACCGCTTTCTTCAATTCTTACTCGTTCAGTATATACAACAAATAGTATTTCATTCACCTTTCCGATGAACTGGTCTATATTGCCAATCAATGCACCCTCTGCTTTTTGAGAAATCCGTCCAGCAGAAGTATCGCCTATGGTGTTATATCGATCTTCGTCATAGCTATGATCCTCATCATAAAACTCGATTCGGTCATAGTCAAAGAAGATACGCGCTGCACTCTTAAATGAAATTCCGTGTTTTTTAATATTTATCTGATTTTTATTATCATCGTATTCAAAGGCCATTCCTCCCAGTGAGAAACTAACCATCCTGTTATCTTCCATCGGCCTCACCGCCTCTCTCCGAGCTTCATAATCTCCCTATTATGCTTTCATCTTACCATAAAACGCCTTGCATATCAAGCTGGCAGATGTAAACTTTTCAACATAGATTTGTCCATATTGCTCTTCCTTGGCATCATGCCGTCCTTTAAATCGATGACTTTTTTCTGCTGGCAATCCCTTTGCCTCTCATTGTCTTCACTTCTTCTTCAAGGTAATAGTCGCCATGATAGAATTTAGAAACATCCATATCAAGAGCTTCAATCACCCGACACGCCAAGCCAAAAGAGGAAGTCAAAATATTTCTTTCCCCAGATTCCAGCCTTTGATATTGACGTAAAGTTATATTGGCTCGATCAGCAACCTCTTGTTGCGTCATCCTTAACATTTGTCGTCTTTCCGATAAGACAGCCGCTGCTGTTGGAATTATCGTTTGAAAGCCATCTAAAATTCCACCACTCATAGGAATCGTCCCCTCCATTACGTCCATTTGGACGTATTATACGCCCAAGTGGACGTGATGTCAAGTTATACACTTTTGAGGCGAGAGGGCACTTTGTTCATCTTTTTCAAGCGAAATGATAACTGCATTTTTCTCGGCATCATACCGTCCTTTAAACTGATGGTCTTTTCCTGCCGCCAGACCATTTGCTTCCAGCAACACCTGAATGAACTGTATTCCGTTAATCATCATCCGACACTGCCCATCGGTCAGTAGCCTGCCCGGGACCTTAAAGGACATGGGATGCTCCGCAGCACACGGCGTGATTGCAATAGCCTTCCGATCTTTCCTCTGCAAAACGCAGATATAGGCCGGACTTCCAAGAACACGAATAACATCTTTTCCCACGTTCATTCTCCGACTTTCAGCCGGAATTGTCACCAGCAAATTCATAATTCGTCCCGAATTCATGTCTGCATTCCTCTCTCAGCAATCTCATTGCCTGATTGTTGTACGTTTTCAAGCTGTTCCGGTAAATCTGGCGAAGGTATATTTTCAGATTCTTCACGTTGCGGAATCGGTATTGAAGTAGTGCCTGCTTCCCGTTCGGGCTCATCAAATACAGTAGAACTCTGATACCCAATGAAGTCCTCAAACATGTTCATCTGATGGTCTGCAATATAGTCATTATAAGATTTTCCGATACGGTTCTTATAGGCATCCGGGAAGAATTTCATCTGCTTTTTCTTCATTTCACCAGTAAGCGGATCTGTATATTCCTGTGGCTTCGGGGTGAACATGATTGCTTCTTCCAAATCAAACAACATACAAAGACCCTGATCTGAATTAGCCACCCGTCCAAGCACTTTATAACGGCATTCCCGATTCCAGTTCATGAGCCTGAAGATACTCTGCCTGCTTTATCTGCGCTGTCAGCGCATTTCGGACGATATGTTCCAGCAGTTCCTCGGAGATCGGGATTCGCTTGCAGGGGCTGTCCACCGCGGTGGCCGAAAATCTGCAGTTAAACGAGGGGCCTAGTTTCTTGAAAACACGGTATTTCATCAACTTCTGGCAGTAGCCGCAGTAGACCTTGCTTTTCAATGGATACTGGTGTTTTGTGTAGTTCCCGGCCTGGTGCTTCCCATGCTGCAGCATAATGACCATTTGTGCCTGTTCAAATTCCTCCGGGGTCACAATGGCGGCATGGCTGTCCTCAATTCTTACCTGCTGTTCCAAGGGAGCGCGCAGCACCCGATGCTTACAGGGAACAGGCATAATGAATTTCGCGCCCACATAGGTTCCCTTATACTTCTCATTTTTCAGAACATGGTAAACCGTTCCACTTGTCCAATGGCTGCGCTGCAGATCCCATGCTTTCTGCTCACTGTACACATGGTTTTCCGCCACATGATACGCTGCCGGGGTCGGGATCTGCTTTTCATTCAGGATTTTTGCGATGGTGCCTGTTCTGTTGCCCTGCAATGCCAGTTCAAAGATCAACCGTACATACTGGCTGGCTACCGGGTCGAGGATCAGCTTATGGCAATCGTTCGGGTCCGGCAGAAATCCAAACGGGCGGTATCCTCCAAGATACATTCCTTTCTTCTGCATCACATGGTCGGCTGCTGCGATTTTAGCGGAAAGGTCACGGCTGTAGGATGCGTTGATGATGTTCTTAATGGCTACTTCCAGTCCACGTACGAAAAGCCCCTTTTCATGGTATAATAATAATGATTATGCGCCCATTACGGCGCCTTTTGGAGGAACTTTATGTTAACAGTGACCGACGTCAGTCTTCAGTTTCAGGGCAGCACCCTGTATAAACACGTGGACCTTAAATTCGCGCCCGGCAACTGCTATGGCATCATCGGCGCCAACGGCGCGGGCAAATCAACGCTTCTGCGCATTTTGTCCGGTGCGCTGGAACCCACCACCGGCTCGGTGTCCATGGGGGCGGACGACCGTATGAGCGTGCTGGAGCAGGACCACTACAAGTACGATGAATACAGCGTGATGGACACGGTCATCATGGGCAACCGCAAGCTGTACGATATCATGAAAGAGAAAGAGGCCCTGTACGCCAAACCCGATTTCTCCGATGCCGACGGCGAGCGCGCCGCCGAGCTGGAAGGCGAATTCGCCGAGATGAACGGCTGGGACGCCGAGACTGAGGCCGACCAGCTTCTCAACGGCCTGGGCATCCCCATGGAGCTGCACTACGCCCCCATGTCTTCGCTGGACGGCCGCCAGAAGGTAAAGGTGCTGCTGGCCCAGGCACTGTTCGGTCAGCCCACCATCATTCTGCTGGACGAGCCCACCAACGGCCTGGACATCGACGCCATCGACTGGCTGGAGAACTTTCTCATCGATTATCCCTACACCATCATCGTGGTCAGCCATGACCGGCACTTCCTCAACGCCGTGTGCACCCACACCGTGGACATCGACTACAACAAGGTGCAGATGTACGCGGGCAACTACGACTTCTGGTATGAATCCAGCCAGCTGATGCAGCAGCTGATTCGCAACCAGAACAAGAAAAAAGAGGAGAAGATCTGCACCATACGCAATAAATGTGGTCTTCGGATTTCTGCCCTTGATGCCTTTTCCGTCATAACACTCGTGGATATACTTCTCGATATTCACTGAGTCACAGATAGCAAGGTCACAGTATTTGACCATCATCTGCTCAGAAATCTTCCAGTATTTCCGAATCGGTGCAGACCACTTTGCTCTCATCCATTCATGTCCGGCCGATGTCAAGTCTTGGACAACATTTTTCACAAATAAAATTGAAAAAACGAAAAAAAAATAAGCCCTACAAGGCTTTCAGTCGGTATCGAACCGCTCTGAGCCTTGTAGGGCTTAACAGTTTACTTTATATGTTTTTCTTAGACCGCCTGCAGCGGGGTGTTTTCCATCACTTTCTTAAATTCCTCTACTGTCATTCCAGCATCTTCCGCTGCTTCTTCAATTGTCACACGGCCTTTTCTCACCTGTTTAACCAGCATCCGCATCTCACCAATGTTGATACCTTCGGCCTTTACGCCCTGACTAAGGTTGCACATAACAAGCACCTCCCTTTCCAGTTCTTCGTTCATTGCAACGCCAAATTCTTCTTCAAGAATTTTCTTTTTCTCAGTAGCTGCTCTGGAAGAAGAGAGCAACACATCCATAAATTTCACAATACCTGTATAGTTTTCCGTACCCGGTTCTCCAAGACAAATCGTTACAACACTCATCAAATCGTAGTTTTCCGATTTTTCAACAGCGTTTCCAATCAACTGCTCTGGTCGGATAGAATAACGAATCAGAGTGTTTTGGAACTCCTTGGTTGGGTGTGTACAAACCCAGATAGAGTACACTTTTCGGATTTTCCCATACTCCGAGTTCGTGAATATCGGACCATGCTGTGCGGAGATCATCCTGCTGCAATAATAGATTGCCCGCTTTGTCAAAGGGTATCCCGGATTAAAAGCAGTCTGCGCTTCCACATTAATAATAAGACGTATCACATCTTTCTGTGCAGTAGAACCTTCTGACGCTGGTGCGATTGCATCGAACCGAACATCATAATTGATGGTTCCCTCCGTCAGCGTAGAATCCTCATTATTGCTTCCGGTAATTACGCCAGCCGTTTTCTTGGGTCTGTTTGTATCATCAACATGAACGCCAACCGTGCCCACTTCCGGCGTTCCTTCGATATACTTCTCTGCAATTTCGTCTACGGAACAGGCACTGTACTCATTCACACAGTTCTTCATAATCTGTGCCAGAATCTGTTTGTTGGCAAGCAGCTTCTTGGCAGCCTTATCATAGCTCGAATCATATTCCGTCTGCGTTATCGCATGAGCAAGCTGATTTTCCATCGGCATTCACTTCCTTACAGCAGATTCAAGAGGAGAGTATACTTCCCCCATTGTGCTTTCATCTTACCATAAAACACTTTGCATATCAAGCTGGCAGATGTAAACTTTTCAGCATAGATTTGTCCATATTGCCCACTCTGGTTTAAATTCAAGTCAGCATAATTCAGCATAATATTCCAATATAGCAGCATCTGTATTCAAGATTCTTCCCGCCTTGACTACCATTCCCGTTCATCTTTTTCAAGTGAAATGATAACTGCGTTTTTCTCAGCTTCATATCTCCCCTTAAACTGATGATCCTTTCCTACAGCTAGTTCATTTGCCTCCAGCAACGCCTGAATGAACTGTATTCCGTTAATCATCATTCGGCACTGTCCATCGGTCAACAGCCTGTCTGGAACCTTAAAGGACATGGGATGTTCAGTGGTGCACGGAGTAATCGCAATAGACTTCCGATCTTTCCTCTGCAAAACACAAATATAGGTCGGACTCCCAAGAACACGAATAACATCCTTTCCCACATTCATTCTTCGGCTTTCTGCCGGAATCGTCACCAGCAGATTCATAATTCGTCCAGAACTCATGTCAGCATTCCTTTCTCAACAACCTCACTGCCCGGTCGTTGTACATTTTCAGGCTGTTGCCCTTTTCCCTCAGTAAATTCTGGTCTTTGATTTTGATCCAAATTCCACAAATCGCCACAGGATATATCTGCATACATCCCAACGCCATTCACGCAAAACTTGCACATCTTTCTTATATTACGTCCTAATATTTGATTCCATGAATCAATGTAGGCTTGTCCTCATACCTCCTCATTCTGTTTTCTGCTCTATCAGCTTTCGCTGTGGTGGGTTAAGTATAGAGCGCAACCAGAAGCCATCAACCCCTGAAAACACGCCGGCCATAACGCACCATGACAAGCAGAAACAAGTTGAGGTGAAAAGGTCAAGCCGCGCAAGCCCGCATGAAATCAGGCTTTTCTCTGGTTGTCCATATTATTTCACACTCCCCATGGACGGTAACAACAACTCTTTTTCCAAACATCTTCGGCAGCCATGCAAAGAACGCCGGTCCTTCGGCGTGGATGTGCACCACATCGTATTTTCCAAATGCACTATAAAGTGCCGCAAATGCGGAGGAGCTGACTGCAGCAAGTCCCCCTGATGTCAAGATAGGGACAACAATTTTTTCAAAAAAAGCAAAAAAATAAGCCGCATAAAGTTTCCCATTGGGTTAAAACCATTGGGAAGCCCTATGCGGCTTATTCGTACTTATTTTAATTATTAGACAATTTCAAATTCAATATCATGAACTTTCGGTTCAATATATTCCGAACACATCAGTGAAACGCTTACTTTGAATTTTCCTTTTCTAGCCGGAACAATATATATCCCATCAAACTCGGTATCATCTTTATGTGGCAACTGATTGCATTCAGCAAATATTGAGTTATCTCGTATAGATATTGATTCAAACACAGAAGAATTGGAGTTGTTAAAAATTGCCGGGTCTATAATCGGCAAGCTTCGAGCTGAGTAGAATGGCTGCATTCCGTCCATACTATTTTTCAACAAGCCATATACTGGATTTAAGTCGCTCATAAAACGTTCCTCTGCCTTTTCAATAGGATTCGGTGGAAGTTTTGGTGCTTTCGGCTCCTTCATTTTTTCGATATCATCAATGTCATATACAAAAATATCTTTTGGAAATACGATTGAGATTCTAATGTCGGTTGCTTTCGCTGTTCCCTTATTAAGCACTCTTAGCTTGAGCGCAACACCACCGTTTGTTATTGTCTTATATACGCTCATCTTGTGTGCATAATCATTTATTTCTTCTTCAGACGGTAGTGCTGCATTGTAAGCCTGCAAGTCCTTTTCTTTTACATACTTTTTTAAATGTGATTCAACGCAACTTAAATCAAGTGGTTCATACTTGTTTTTGTAGCATTCTCCATCATTATGATATAACTGGATTTTGATTGCATTATCTGAGCTATCAATAAGCAATTTTCCATGTGTTTTAAGACCTTTTCCGTCCACTTCTTCATCATCCTGTTGATCCAGCACAACTGCGGCCACCAATTCAGGAACCCTCTTTACAATCTGTGACTTCAACTCAGCATTTTCCTGCTCAAGTTCTCTAATCTTTCTATTCAAACTAAGAATTTCTGCATGACTTGCTTCAATATCAAAGGCATCTCCTCTTATCCACCCTGGACGCTTTTTTCGATCCATTTGCTGATGTAAAGATTCTGAAACCTCTCTAGCAAGTTCGTCAATATTAGTCCACCACTGTACCGTTCGTCCTTTTTTAGCTTCTGTCTTGAAATCAGCCAGCTTTTTTATACTTTCTGGATCTTTTTCTATAAATTCCGGCTTAATTGCCACATCATCATCAATTATGAATACCAGAACAGGAATTTTCTTCTCTCTCGCATAGCGAAATTCCTTTTCCGTATAGCTAATTCCAGCATCCGATCCAGATTCTATTACAGAGCCATATCGCTGTCCCAAAATCAAAACATAATAATCCGAACTATCAATCGTCTCTTGTATGATTTCCCACTGTTCTTCGTCAGCAGCGTTAAACATCTCCATACCAACTGGAAAATGCATCATCGATAGGATGGCATCCCTTACTTTGCTACGGGCTTCTATCAAATCTTTATACGTTGACGAAATAAAAATCTGGTATTTCTTTTCCATGTTATATCACTTCCTTACAAGCTAGTGGTTCATTCCATAACCCATCAATTATTGTAGCGCATATAATTCTACTAATTCCTGAAGAATCTGTTCTTTCGTTCGTCCCACAAGCCCCAACTGTTTAACATCAACCGTTTCATTTTCCATGCGATCAACAAACTTCTGCATATCCTCATACACGCCACTAGGAGTGACAATCTTAACCGTAGGGTCAAGCAGTTCAGTCAAACGAAAAACATCATTTTTATGTTTCTTAATGTTTTTACTATCAACGTGTTCTCCGGCTGCTTTGCGATCCGTCAAATCCATCCATGCTTTCGTCTTGAACGGAATCAAATATGCAGCGTCCAAAACCGTTACTCCATCAACAGTCACTTTCCCCTGCTTCAAGAACTCATAGTAATCATCATCCAAAAGGATTGCAGACAAGCTCGATACGTCCTCATCCATTGGCAGCGGTGTCAATACTGCATCATCTGGAAGTTGAATTGCATCCAGTTTTCTAGTGAACAGTTCGATCATTGCTGGATAACGGTTTGAGGTTGGGTGACTGAAGTGATAAAACTGCGGCACACCAGAGCTTTTATTACAATGTTCATATCCAGCCTGTTTTACATAGTCCCAGAATTTTCTTCCAAAAGCCACATCCACGGCTTCAATAATTAGAACAAGATCAATGTCTTTTGTTGCACGGAAGTCTAAGCCTTCTTCCGTCATCAAGATGTCACACGCAGTTCCACCGATAATTGCATACTGGCTTTCGTTACCCTTGAACCATTCCTTAAAGCTTTCAATCCCTGTTACCATCTATCTTCCTCCACAGATTATTTAACATTTCTTCTACTGCTTCTTCTACCCGTTCATCTGCATCTTCCCTGAGCGATAATGCCAGAGAAAGTTCATCGACCATTTTTTTCTTCGATAATTTTCGTGGGTCATATCTCCACATTTCAACAGCCACCTGTGAATTTGAGTCCTGTAAATCCTTGGTCATACAGTCATTCCACTGAGATATTTTTTCTGAAGCATAGCACCGAACACTAGGCGCATTGAGCATCGAATACTCCGCCAATGCGAAATATCCGCTCTCCAACAATTCACTCTTTACTTCCTCGCATGGAACATAGACCGTCCTTTTCACAGGATTGAGCAGAACTTTCTCTGCTTTGTAAAATAACTCTTTGGCAGAGTTTTCCGAAAGCAGTATCTTCTGCACTCCAATTTTTCTTGATCGCAGAAATCCCATTCCTTCAAGTTGTTTAGAAGCTCTGGAAATAGACGTTGGTGTCAAATCCAAATCTTTTGCAGCTTGACTTGTAGACAGCTCCTTTGCTCCCTCATAAATATAGTAAAGCAACAGCATCTGCGCCGATGGCAAGATTTCTTCTCTGTCACTCTTTTCTGCATCACAGCGTTCCTGCAAATATGCTGCCATAAAGGGCAGATAAATTTGCTTTCCATCCACAATAAATGCTATTTTCTCTCGAAGCAAATACTCTTTCTGCCGTGCAGTGATCTGTTCCAATACTAAAATCACCGGACAATCCGCAACCTTTTTCACACGTTCCAGATGCTTTTTTAATGTTTCCACCTGCTCCAATTCGGTTTTAGGATACAAAAAAACAGCTTTTTGACCACTCAGAGATACTTTCTGTGAATCATACCTTGTACTGATGAAGTTTGGCAAATGCTCTAAAGCTTTATTTTCATATAGCACTTCAATTCCTAAAACTCGCTTAAGGTATTCCACTCTATCGCCTCCATTCACAACTCTTTTTCTGTATTATAACTCATTTTAAGTTAAGATACAATATAAAAGTTATGATTATCCAAATCCAGCCATTGAAACACCAATATATTCCAAACAATTTTGCTTTCATTTCACTTCTTGATACCCCTCCCTTGCCGTGCTATACTAATAGGACACATTCCTGCGGAATGAAATACCCGCCTGGTCGAGAAGATTTTCTGAATCCTCTCACCCAGACGGGTATTCTTTTTCTTATGCCACTTCTTCCATCCAATTATGCGCCATACTTTTCCAACGCTCTCCGAATCACATCCTCACAGTTGAACTCTATTTTCATCGTTTGGTCGTCATACAGATAAACCATGCTAACAAAAGCATCCACACATTCTTTTGTTAGCCCGCCGATGTACGTTTTCTCGCTGGCCTGCTTTGTCAGAGCGCGGATTTCTTCATCCAGTTCATCGGCACACTCCTGTTCTTCCTTTTCTGTCCGTATGTTACCCCTTGTCAAACGAATAGATTTGCTGGCTTTCATCTTCTGATGTTCTGCACAGCAGACCTTTTCCACTTTCCTTGTCATAGATTTTTTTGAAGAGCAGATTTGGCTTTTTTCGAGCCTTTTTTCTCGAAGGTAACCTCGTAGATTCCAACTTTTTCTGAGCTTTCTGAAATTCCGTCTTTGAAACAATCGCCGGAACCTCCAATTCTCGCTTTGCCTTTGCCAGTGTCAGCGTACACTTTCCGATATAGAGTGGATTTTTCAAAATCGAGCGAATTGTTGAATCCGGCCACTTATTTTTTGTTCTTGATCTTTTTTTCTTTGCCATCTGGACTTGCGGTGTTTGAACGCCCTGTACATCCAATGCTCTTGCGATTTCCGGGATTTTCATATCTTCCAGATACATCTGAAAAATCAGCTTTACAACCTGTGCGCTTTCAGGATTAAGAACAAGGCTTCTGCGATCTTCCGACAGCGCATACCCATATTTAGCCTGTCGATGGGTCAATGTACCTTCTTCAAAGTGATTCTGGCGATTGGTAAAAGACCATCGTGGACGATTCAGCTATCTTCCTGCTGACCGACAGAAATTTATTTCTGCCCGCGCTCTCGGTTCTAATTATGACCGCGACAGGCTTCTCCGCATTTTTGCAGAAAATGCACGGAACAAAGAACGGAACAATCCTCATTGGGCAGCAGATGATCCTATGGCTATTTTGTTCATTAAGTCCGACCTGCGCCTTGTGGTTGACTTGCAGACCTGCGTAAAAGCACAGCAGAGCCGCGCCTATGCGCAGAAAGTCAAGATTTCCAATTTGCAGCAGATGGCCCGGACAGTCGCTTATGTGCAGGAACATGGATACGATTCTTACGAAAAACTCTCCGATACCACTGACGCCATTCAATCTAAAATGGCAAAAGCCCGAAGTGATGCCAAATTCACCGAAGCAAAATTGAAAAAAGTCAATGAGCAGATTCGTTATTTAGGCCAGTATCTTTCTACAAAATCAGTCTATGGTGATTTCTTGAAATCCGGCAACAAGAAATCTTTCCGGCAGGCCCATGCAGAGGATATTGCCAAATATGAAGAAGCCCTCTGCATCCTAAAGCAGCACTCCACGGATGGAAAGTTCCCGACCATGAAAGACCTCCGGGCCGAAAAGGAGCAGCTTACCATTCGGAAAGATGCCCAGTATGACACATACCACTATTTCAAAGATTACCACAGGGAACTCCAGACTGTATGCGCCAATGTAGATAACATTCTAGGAACAGAACGAGAAGTACAGCGCAAACAGCAGCAATTCCGTAAGAGTGCACCTTCCCTCTGATTCCTTTTTCAAATTTTCACATAAAGAAAAATAGCCAGCGTATCATGTGGTTTGCACCCACACATTACGCTGGCTATTTCATGGTTCCTTACAAATATGTCACAGCATTATTCTATGTACTAATGCCGTGACATTTTCTATTGATTGCTTTTCAGGTTTTCCTGTTCAAAAAGAATCCGAAGATTGCTATGGCGATTCAGTGAATTAGTTCCCTCTCGAATAAACGTCCATGTCTGTGTATAGCCTCCGGGAACAGCCACTTCCTCAGACTCTACGAAAGCAACGAAATCCATTGGGTTCTCTTCATATCTGTCTGCAAAAGCATCGGCCAGTTCTACTTTTTGATCGTTTGTCAGTTCAGTTGCCACGTTATGCAGAACATGTTCCATATTTCTTGAAAAATAGTAAATCGAATAAGGGATTTTCGATTTCATTTTTCCTGTGGAACACAAGGAAGCCACAACGCTACTTTTCTTTTGATTTCGTCCCTGAATATACTTAACCTCGCCTGTTTCAATATGATCTTCAAAATACTGAATGCCTTTTTCCGTTCTGGCCTTTACCAAATTGTCAGGAATAAACGCACCGTCCGTATCTATCAAATGAACAATCTGCAAAATATCGCTTTCTTTATATGCGTACTTCTTCATCTCTGCCGCAACTCGCTTTGCAACATAACTTTTCGCATTATTCGCAGTGATTGCATCTTCTGTTGTAATATCTCCACGAATCACATGAAAATGCACTTCTGCGGATGAAAAAATTTGTTTTAGCACAGAACTGAGTGCATCTTTATCGGTCGGACCTTCTACAATAACAAAGATAACTTTCTTAGCTTTCGACATGAGCTTCCACCGCCTTTCCTGCACGACGGAAGGCGCGTCCAATCGCTACACTATCCGTTTCTTCATACATTTCTTCTTTCTGGCCCCCCAGCGTCAGGCTGCGCAAATACAGGTCACGAAGATTATTATTTGTCTGTACATTTTGCAGGCGGATATATCGGTTACAAGGATTTGTTGTTGAGAACAGAACACTCTTCTTTCCAAGCATTTCCAATGCTCTCAGATTGTGTGAGGTAAAAATCAGTTGTCCTTTTCCTCCGTCAGAAAAAACCGCTAGTAATTCTCCGAGAAGATACTCAAACACCCCGGAATCCAATTCATCGATTACCAGACACATAGATGGATTGTTATAAACGCAAATCAGAACATTTAAGAAAGAAACAATTTTTACGATACCCTCTGATTCATATTTAAGCGGAATGGAAATATCTCCGCGTTTAGACAATAATTCAATTTTATACCCAGTATCTCCATTGTCCAACAGCTGCTCTCCGAAGTTATGAACCTCTACTTCCATGCCTGGGATAACATTTTTCAGTACAATGTTCATACCATCAATAATTGTCTGCGCAAGCTGAAACTGTCTTTGGGTAACAACGGATGGTTCATCAATCCGTATGGGCAAATCTCCCGTTGTAATATGCTCTCCATCCCTCAGATAAAATGCAACAGGCAGTACCAGATTCATACTGATTGGGCCAGAGTGTTCATTGTTGATTACGAACAAATTCACCAGAGCATACTTTTGTAATATTGCAAATAGGCCACTATATTCTCCCATTACATCTTCCTTGCTCTGAGAAAATACCCGGTATCCCTCTTCTCCGAAAATAAAAGACTGATGGGATTTGATAGAGATTGCCTGTGCAACATTTAGGGCAACTCGCACTTTCTTATCATTTGCAACCAGCTTCTTATAACGATACTCTGGTGCAAACGTAACATCCTCATTATCATACTGATAATCAATTAAGGTGGATTCAACAGCACGGATGTTCTCTTTTCTCGGAACAACTGTCATGCGTTCATGTGAAATCACAAATCCATCCGCATCTTTTTTTAAAGCCACACTGTAGTTCACAGTTTCTTTTTGTACTTCCTCCGCTACAGAAAAGCTCACGTCAATTTCGCACTCTTCTTCGCCTTGAGCAATGTACTCTTTTGTATCAGCAGGAAGTTTTTCTCCGCTCAAAAGCATTTTCACAAAGCGAAGAGCCTCAACAACAGATGTTTTTCCTGATCCGTTCTGCCCATACAGACCTAAAACATCCGCCTTTTCTGAAAACAGTTCTTTTCCACTGTATGCAGGCATTTCAACAATGCCCTTTTTCACATTTTTAAAATTGTTCAGCACAATTTTATTGATTCGCACGATGTTATGTTTCATTGAAACCCCTCCCTTTCTATTTCATTATATCATCTCGTGCGTTTTTGTCAATAGAAAAGTACATTCGATACATTTTTATCGTTTTTATTCGTTCTGTTTTTTCTTTTGCTTTACAAATATCTTGTACATTTAACTTGATGTCTATTCATTCTAAAGTAAAAAGATGGCCTCCTTTTTAGGGAAGCCATCTCAACGACACTACGGCATTTTAACTTTTACGGCTTCTTTCTTGCTCCTGCTGCGGCGTATTGTCTTTTTGTCGCCGCTCGGCCTGCTTAATATGCAGCCGATCAAGTACCGACCACCTGCCACCAATGCGCCGGGGCTTTTTCGGTACATTGTTGACGCAGCCATCTATCATATTGTAGTTTTGCTCTGTGCCGGATTCTTTGGCGCGTTCCGCTGTACCGTTTTCAAAGAACTTCTGATGGTGCAGCAGTTCAGGCTTTGGGCCTTGCAAGAAAGCACGCATCTTTCTGGTAGCTTCTCCATCGAAACCTAAAGCTGTCTGCGTCACAAAGGCTCCGCTCTCGTGGAGAATAATGCTCGGCGGCGGATTATTCGTCTGCTCACTTCTCATCTGAACAAACCGCTGTCCATCGACCTCCACTTCGTCCGATACCAGCCATGTACCTTTTTGTCCTGCCACCTGATAGCCGCCCTCATCAAGAATCAGGTATGTGCCGCTCTGGGGCTTTGGGAAAAAGCCGTTGAATCTCACCAACCTATCCTTATCAACATAGAAAAAAGAGGTTTTGCCTGCCTCAGTCAATCCGATTACATCACTGACCCCAAATTTTCTAATTTTGAATTTGTCCGGGTTAATGCTTTCCATCTTTTTACGAATCGCTTCTGCGCCCATTCCTCGCGTAGCCGTACCAGAATAGCCCGTGCCATAATTGTCTGCGGTTATCATAAAGCCATGCTGAATCTGGTATTCATAGCTGCGGCAGCGATACTCACGATTTTTCTCGGAATTGTCGATCTGGTAAATCACAAATATATCTGAACTCATTTTCCTGCATCATCCTCCGGCCTATGCCATTCCAATTCCAAACCCTTGAACTGCTGCTCATTCAACTGCTGCATCTTCGGGATCGTCTGCTGGACAAGCGCAGCCATCTCTGCATCCTCTGCCACAAGCGGCTGAACTTCCTTCAACGCCTGGATCGTATCTTTGAGTGTCGGCTGCTCAAACATCGCCATCAGCATCAGTTCCAGTTCATCAAAGCGTATAATACTCATAACTCAATATCTCCCCTCTTTTTGCTTTTCTGCGGTATGGGCTGTTCCTGTGCAGGCTGCTCCTGTTTCTTGGCTTTCAGACTGCGCAGGGCATCCAGAACAGACTTTTTCGTACTGCCGCGTTCCTGCTCTTTACTCTGCTGCCGTGCCGCCATCAGCTTTTCCATATCAGAGATAGCCTGTTGCACCAGCTTATCATCCCTGAAGTAGTTGATGGAATTGATGTTCTCGCGCTGCACTTTATCGTTCACGACCAGCTCATACATTCCAACAAAGCCACCATCTTCCTCGATGCAGAATCCAATGCACTTGCCGGCATTCATCCGTTCGGACGGAATCTTGTCGTAGGCTTCCAAGGCTTCTTCCATCGTCAGATGGTCGTGAAACTCTCCTGCAAATGTGAACTCCAAGCACTCCGCGACATAAAAACTGAGTGTTTCCTCCGGCGCGGGTCTTTCTGCGGCGAGTTTTTCTTTCAAAACTCCTGCCTGCTGTTCAGCCGCCGTATCAGCCTGTTCCCGCAGTTCTGCCGCGTCCATGACTTTACCCTCTGCTGCATCGCAGCCAAACTCTGCAAGCAATTCCGTCATAGCCTCCTGCACAGGCTTATCTCCATCCGTTTCAAGGATGCCGCCATCCCGCTCCGTGAAGTCCTTATTATATAAGGTATAGTCGAAACCGTCCTCACAGGTCTGGATGTGAAAATAGGCATTCGGCAATTCGTAGGCCAGTTCCACATCCTGCACAGCTAAGGCCCCCTGTAACGGCTGGACAACATGATTCTGGATATACGGGTTATCCCAGCCCGGAACCGTTTTGTAGTCCTCTACGATGGTAATAGGAATCCGCAAAGCAATTTTGGAATACAGTTTTTCAAAAAATTTTGAAAAATAAAAAAAGCCGGAACAGGATGAACTGCTTGCAGGCGCACTACTGCGCTGCATTCGCTCATTCTGTTCCGGCCTATATCACATATTGCTACGGTATCGCTCTAACAAACAGATATTATATTGTAGACCCAAAAGAACGTCTGGTGGAGCTGGTCGGCTAACCAGGTGCCGCCTAAGATTCCACCTCTGCACTTTCAGTGTCGATGAAGCACTCCGCTTCAAGCTTCTTTCCGTTGGTTCTCTGCTGTGAAAAATTCGATACTCTTCACGGGAAGGCCGTGAATGCACTCCACCAGAGATTCAGCAGAAATATAATCTTCACAGCCACCACGCTTGATCTGAAGCATATTCTTTCCATCAACGACACTGCGATTTCCAATCCGCAGCCCCTTTGGGGTGCGGATTTCATGTTCTCCGTTGCTCATCTTCTCACGGCCTCCTTTGTGTTGGTTTAAGTTTCTTTTTTCTTCTATTCAATCTTATCCTTTGAACTTCCGCTCTTTTTTCACCTTTTTCGGCTTGCATATTCACAATTTTTACGGTATAATAATCCAAAAGATGATAGAATATAGCATATATTATAAGCAAGTTATTTCGCCGTGTCAAGAGAAAAATGTGAAAATTTATTGCATCTTTCAGATTGAATATTTACAAATTCCATTGCACATTGTTACAGCACGATAACTACTCCATAGAAAGGTTACAAACATGAAATTTGGAGAGAAAGTTCGCGATCTACGAAAGAAACATTCTTTGACCCAGGACGAATTGGCGCAATGTCTTGGTATCAACAAACGAACGATCATCGGATGGGAGCGAGATGGCCGCTACCCTCGCAGTATTGAAATGCTCGAAAAGATGGCCGATATATTCCATGTACCTCTGACCTATTTACAGCCGGATCAGTCTTTATTTATCGAACGTGCCGCCGAAGCCTATGGAAAAAAGGGCAAAATAGAAGCCCAGCATCTCGCATTTGAGCTTACTGAGCTATTTGCCAGCGGAGAGTTGACCCCGCAGGATATGGACGGCATCATGTATGAAATGCACAAAGCCTATATATTAAAGGTAAGTATAGCACCACAGCCGTAAGGCGGCTCCCTTCAAATCACATCCAAACTATCCAAATAACTTCTGATTTCGCCATTCAATGTATCGAATTCATTTTCGATTTCACGAGTTCTCATATAATCTTCAGGATTCAACTTTTCCTTAACGCTCTGTGGTGCAATGTATCCTTTATCCCATCTTCTCATAAACGCGCGTAACTGCAAGTCGCACAAATCAAGGATTTTAATATATTTCTTGTAAAATGAATCCGGGATAAATGGTGCATTTTTTCTTATCGAGCTTCTTGCTTCTATACACTTTTTTTGACAAGTTTCAAACGCCTTATTCTCGACTTCTTTTTGAATTTCTTCATCTGCCGATTTATATACCAATCCATAAGGAATCATTGCACCTACAGCATCAACTAAATCAAAAAACTTTTCTGTAAGTTCTTGATAAATTTGAAATTCGCAATCAAACTTTTTTTGTGTCACATATTGCTTAGCACTTAGTGTGGCTTTGTAGCTATCCAATTTCTTCTCAATTTCGGATTTATAATCAGCGAGTTTTTTATCCATTTCAAGCTGATACTTACTTTTCAACCCTTCTGCAATTCGATCCGAAGTATAGCGAATAATTGCAAGTGCAATTACGGTTCCTCCACCCAAACTGGTAAATAATGCGCCCGCTAATTTAAAGACGCCAAGCCAATCAATGGAAACAATCGTAGATGTATTCATATTTCATTCCTTGCTTTAAAAGGTTTCTCTGCATTCTTAGCCACAATCGCTTGTGTTGCCTACTACCCACCACGAAGAGGTGTGCAAAGTTTCGGGCAGCGTATGGAGCCACAGCTCCCGTAGATTTTAGTTTACCACAAATTGACAAATTTTACATAGTCCTCTTTTTCTTATTAGCATCCGTTGTTTTAATAGAACAGCACATGGATAGTAGATTATCTCAACAATGGGAAACGATCTTACCATCTATCATTCTTTCAATATATGTTAATACGATTCCCGTTATAGTTGATAATGCTACCGTCTCTGCAAACATAAGAATCGAAAATTTTGCTGATACAATTATAGTCTGAAAATAGTAATAGCAAAAGAACGTATGTGTAAGCCATATATATGTAGAATATTTTCCAAGCAAAATTAGTACATTTGCTGCATTTGAATTATCAAGCAGCCAAATCATGCAGAAAACAAAAGGCATTACTACAAATATATCCGACATACAATGACCTGCTGATGATGCGAAATAATCTCTCAGAAGAATAACTATCAGCAGCCCTCCAGCAGCGATCACTTTTCCATACCGAATGTGTTTCGAATTTTCATTCTTAAGTTTTTCTATTTTTTATAATACACACCCTCAATAAATATTATACTATAAACAACCAGCGATCTGTTCACTAAAGAAACGACATCATTGGCAAACTCATTGCCTATCCAATAACCAAATCCAATTGCAGAAACCACGATAATCAAACAATAAGTTAGAAACTTTCTCACTTTGCTTGGAATCAACACAACTTTGTCCAACAGTGCATTTATAATTGGAAACATCAGCATCATGAGTAAATATTGCCTTACATACCACCATTCTCGATTATATGATGCTTTCAATCCAACTAGATTTAAAAGAAAAACCTTCACACTGCAGAATTCAATTTTTCCTGTAATCAATCCGTATGGGATAAATGCCATAAAGACCAGCCAATATTTCTTCATTAGCGAAAAGATATGCTTTCCTGCATAACTGTAATCGCTTCTTATTTGCTGTTCAATCCTTATGTTTTTATCATGGACACACTTTGATGCGCTTCCATAGCCACTTATAAATGCGAAAAGAGCGACACATATTTTGCAAAACCATGAAATTCTTAGCCCAATACCGTTAGCTTTCAGTAACAAATCTATTGTGTATATGTACCCCCCGATACGTTCCGGAATACAGAACAAATGATGATATACCATCATTAAAGTTGCTAACCCATACAGCCTTTGGGAATCCTCTTTTGTTATCTTTCTTCTTAGCATCATACGCTTCTTTCCACTGTATTTATACATCAGATTTTCAATTCTTTTATATAACTCAGTACTTTTTTCCTTTTCCAGATACATATACCTGTAATCAGTATAATCAACAAGTATCTTAACGCTGTTACATTGTAAACGAGCAGACATCCTATCATTGCAAGTACCATCCAGGCTGCCAGTTTAACTGTGTCACATATTTTTACATATTCATGTTCAATACTCATACTTCTCAACATTTTTTTATAGACAAAGTAATGTCCTATGCAGAATAGCAAATAGCATAAAAAGGTGGTATATCCCGCTGCAACATACCCAAATATTTTTACTCCAATATAGTTCAGAACAATATTGAGCCCTGCCAAAACCACTGTCACATACATTACATACTTCGTTTTTTCATAGTAGAATTCAATATTAACGAACACACTGTAAATACTATTAAAAAACACTGACATTGCTACAGGTGGGATAATCCAAATCGCCTGATAATATTCTTCTGTTGCAAAGATCTTAATAAGTTCTGGCCCGAACAACATAGCTACAATCGTTAATACAGCAACAATCACATTTAAAGTAAGACTTCGATCCTGAATATCCTTTATATTTTTATTTTTTAAATCAGAGTATAAACTCGGAATATATGTAGCAACTAATGAATTTGTAACCAACGACATAATAAGTGATACATTATATGCCACAGAATATATTGCAGCAGGGCCACTTCCCACTAATCTGTCTATCATGATTCTATCCGATTGAATTAACAGCATTTGAGACAAATAATGCGGAATCAACGGAAGATTAAAAGCTAGCGCATATTTCCAATACTCGTTTACATAAAATTTCTTTCCTCTCGCACAAATATAAATATAAAAAAGTAGGCCGAAACATATTTGTACTATTCCAAATGAAAATACCAATCCGAATGCTTTGTCCTGAAGAGCACAAACGCTAAAAATTCCCAAGATTGGTCCTAAAGCAGACATTAAAACTGTAACAACAACTAAGGACTTATAGCTATACTCATATCGTTGTTTCGCTGACCAGTACATAAAAGATGGTGCAAAAATGAATTGAAAAAATAAAACAAGAATCAGTTCTTTTCTCATCCCTAATAGTTTGCACCAAATTTCAGGAAAAGCAACAAAACTCAAGAAAAAGATTCCCGTTGTCAAGGTTGATAATGTTTGAATTGATGATAGAAATCCCCATCTATCATTTTCATATTTAACCATTCCCTTATTTAGCACACCTGCAAATAAGTTCAATGTAATAACGATTATTAAAATATTATACCATGATTGAAAAACGGAATATACACCATACTCCTCTATACTCATCATTCGTGTAAAAATTGGCACTGTGAGCATACTTATTCCTTTTTGAAGTATATTGCACACTGTAAACCAAAGTGATGCCTTTACAACAACGCTAAGTTCTCGATATTTTTTTATTAGACTATTTAACATGGGATTCCTCATTTACTTCACATAACCAATATGCACATTACATATCACGTTAAACGATGCCATTGCCCATAACAAATAATTATCGTGAAGAAGTGCATCCGAAATATAGCCATTTACACCATAAAAAGATTTAAAACTCTCATTATAATACTGACGTCCCATCTCCGCCGCATACACAAATAATGTTTTTCTAAACCGCTTGGACATCTTTCTAGTTCTTAACCACAGATTCGGCCCCAACTCATATACCAACTGATTGTAAAACACGTCGTCACTGGCTATACCCAATTCCTTGTTAATTTCACACAAATCATTCAGCAAATAGTAAAAATCCAAAGTCTTTAAATCGTCCTTTTTCCACAAAGTCTTTGATGAATTAGTTTTGTGAAGATAATAATAATACAAATTTTCATCAATAAATTCAAATCGCTTTGCGATTTTCATTAAGGTAAATCGCATCATAATATCTTCATACCAATAGCCTTCTGGGAAACGAATGTCCGAAAACAAATATTTTCTTATTATGCCACCCCAAATGTATCCTTTAAACTCCATAATATTCAGTCCAAACTGACTTATAGAAGCATCATCATGTCGGATAACTCCTGTTATCGATTCTGTCTCCGCAGAATAGTTTACATGGTTACATTTAACTATATCTGCACTGGTCTTGTATGCCCTATTCAGCAGCTTTTCCACATAGTCCTTTGTTACCCAGTCATCATTGTCAATAAAACCAAGATATACTCCTGATGCCGCACGAATACCATTATTTCTTGCATTACTTATACCACCATTTTTTTGTGTGATGACATAAAGGTTTTCGTATTTCTTTTGATATTCATTCAAAATTTCTAGTGAACCATCTGTTGATCCATCATTAACGCAAATAATTTGATACTTATATTTTGTTATTTGATTGCAAATAGAATCCAAGCATTTTTTTAGGTATTTTTCTGAATTATAGACAGGAATAATGACCGAAAGGTCAAATTTTTCATCTGCAATCGGTGCGTCTAAAAAGGTATCCTTATTGTATAGTTCTTTTCTTGGATAGGATTCAATTATTTCAACGCACTCACTGTCTTTTTTTGCCGGTATAATATTTACTTTACTCAACGCTGGTAACAGTATCGTTGAAATTTTATAGAGTCCTTGATAAATTATTTTCATTGTCATCTTCCTCCACTTTATAACCCGCCATAATTAAGTAAATCGGGAACAGCACCGCTTCATGTCTTACCCATGAGCCAAAATCCGGCTCAAACGTCGCTGACCCAAGTAAAAAGGCTAAATAAATCGCTACTGCTATTCTTCGACTGCTTGTTATTGAATTATATTGACGAATCGTTTTTATTAGTATATAGGTAATCAAAATTTGATAAATTGCAAATATTGCATACTTGGGACCCATGAGGATCAGTTCAAGCGGTACAAGCATTCTGAGAACCACTAACAGATAATCCAACGAAAACAGTATTGGTTGAGTAGATTTAAAAATAGTATAAATTGTTGATGCTCCCGATTCACCTCTAAAACGCACCCTAACAAGTTCATTATAGTTTGTTGGACTAACCACCTTGACCGCAGCCATGAATGCCAAATGGAACAGAAACAATCCTGCTATAATCAATATGATATGCCATATTTTCACTCTTTTTGTCCTTACTAAAAGGAAGCCCAAGACAAAATAAAAATACAGCAGAAAAACCGCCATTAGAACATAATAGTTCCTGTATGTAACTGCACACAACACATAGACCAAAAACGCCACTGCTATTTTCTTATTTCTTTGTCCTTTTCCTTTCAAAATATAAAACATGATGATAAAATATATCATTTGAACAGGCTCTTTTGCTAGACAAAATACAAATATATTTAGCACGGCAACTGATGCGAAAATAAACATGGATTCGCCTACAGTATACAGCCATTTCAGCCTGCGAAACAGCACAAAAAGCACTATATTGAATACAATCGAAATCAGGATTTCATATCCATAATAGGAACTTGCAACGTGCAGAAAATTCAATTTTGAAAAGAAGTAGCACGCATTTAACGTTGCATTTGATGCTGCTTCATTTATTTCTGTTCCAGAAAAGGTCAATCCAAACTTTGCACGACCGCCATTAACAATCTCCACTAGACTCCAGCCAATTCCCGGAACAACAAGTGTGCGATACATTATTGTATGGCGCACAATTTTCCCCAGTATCATGCTGAGCAACATTCCCACATATAATGATTGTTTATTTAGATATTTTTTTCCCATTTAATGCTCCAAATAGTATCTTTCTAACTGCTTTGCAGTTTCAATTATACTGTATCCTCTTTCTGCAATATCATCTTCCGGTGTTTCTCTCTTAAATTTCTTCCATGTCTTATCAATTTGTTCGGCCCACATCTTCGGGCCATCTTCCAAAGGAATGTACATCAGCAAGTCGCTTACCTTTGCTTCCTGCGGCACAACCTTCTCAGATGTATAGCACGGCAATCCCGTAGCTTGTGCTTCAATTAGCACAAGCCCCAATCCTTCAAACTCTGATGGGAACACAAACAAATCCATTGCCTGCATATAATCTTCTACATTCGTCTTAAAGCCAGCAAATATAATTTTACTCTCAATTCCGTATGTTTTTGCTTTGGCCTTTATTTGATCTTCAAGAACTCCTTCACCAATAAGCAGCAACCTGTAATCCGAATCCAACTCTACAAGTTCTTTAAAAATGTATTATAATCACAATATAGTTTTTGACTATCTCTTTATAACTTCTTAAATGCCGGTATAGC